>Ga0157364_1009315_pt1 | contig 10165 bp, 3 predicted proteins | sample AttsexASBM2_FD_111476 | JGI IMG/M metagenome (GOLD analysis project Ga0157364, IMG submission 111476) | Fungus gardens microbial communities from leaf cutter ant in Ribeirão Preto, State of São Paulo, Brazil - Atta sexdens ASBM2 | ecosystem: Host-associated > Fungi > Mycelium > Unclassified ... | reverse complement strand
TATTCTTTTTGTAAATTTATTTTAAGTAAAACTTTTCATAAATTATACTTTTTCAATAATTCAAGTGATAATTTAATATTCTATAATTACATATATATATATAAGTAATAATTTAATTTGTCTTTTTATATTTGACCTTAAAAAAAATTCGCTTGACAAATTTCTGGATCCAGTAATGAGATTTAGTACATGATTATCCTAATTGCTACTTTGAGATTAAATAAACAATGTGGTACCTTAATTATGCACCTTAATTGAAACTGTCATTTGTAGGAGCCAATGATCTGCGACAGAGGAAATTAAATGGAGTGTTTGATCAACAGCTATAATAATAAATGAATTATGAATCGACATAATTAGTATTCGCTCATAAATATTCTACAAATTATGTATCTATTCAATTTTGAATGGCAGATGTCGCGCAAGCTTTATTCTAATCTGCCGATTCGTACTAAAAAAATATTCACGCCTTCCATAATAAAATTGCAGTCTAACGAAAAAATATAAATATAAGCATTTTACAATAAACGCTGAGAGACGTTTATCAATCGTCAATAGGATTGCCTAAGATTCTAGATTCTACTAGCAATGCCACATCTTATTTCCGGCTTGAAACTTAAATTAGCTATTAGTTTCTGCTACATTTTATTAAAAATGCAATTTCGCCACTTTGGAACGAATCCCTATTTACCCATGCTGTCAAGTTGTTTGTCAGTTTATTCATTTCTCTCTGGCAACCCTCATCAGTAGCAACCAAAATCAGTCGCATCAAAATATCCAAGGAACACATAAAAATCAACAAAAAATCAAAATGACTTTATTTTAATTTTTAACGTCAATAAATATATAGTCACATTTTGTAATAAAAAATCATCATTTGGATCTTCATAACGTCAAAACAAAGTCATTTTGATTTTCTCTTGACTCGATGTGTTTCTTCGGTAATAAACTCGATTAGTTTCATAAGCATGCCTCCATACGCATTTCATAGCTATGCAATTATTGCAATGATAAAAATGCACTACGTTCTTCAATTCTATTACAAAAATTCGACGCAGTCATGCAATATCCGATCGATCGCAGTTTTTTCTCTTTTTTTCGAACTTTTGGATGCACGTTGCGCGTTTTACTGTTTCGTTGAAATCGTAGTAAATCTAATATATATTAAAATATAGTACGCTGAGACGAGATTTAAGATGAAACGTATATTTCTAGTGAACTCTAACAATTTCGTCTGGTATATAATATCAGAAATAAATAATTAAAAAATTTACAAAATGGCAATGAATAAAAGTCACTGACAGACATTTGGTATATTGCACAACCGTGTCCAAACAGTTGTCGTTCAATTTCTGCTCAGGTGCTTGCGCACTTTTCTCTCTTCCCTGCGAGATCCTCGCGACAATCGATCCGACATCAAATTTCCCTCGATAAAAGTAACGTTTAGTAACATGTACGCGTATATAAAATTACCGACGTCAATTTTTCCGACTGAGAAAAGAAAGAATTGCAATACAATTGCAATTCGCTACTAAATTACCATATAGAAACTTGTGTGTTTCTTAGAATTAAATAAATACATTATGTACACATATGTGTGTGTACCCGCGATGATCTGATCAGACATACGTATACTATCTATATTTTTTCACCTTTCTTCTCCATTTTCTTTTTTCTTTTTCTTTTTTTTCTTTTTTTTTATAACAGCCAAATGTTTTCTTTTGCGGGGAATATGACATGACTAGAACGCACTTACTTCTTTCTTCCTTTGAATTATTTTAAGGCAAGCTCACATTTTTTTCTCGCACACGCACTTCTCTTCTTATCGTTAGTTTTTTTCTTTTCCCTTCGTCGCTTATCCTTCTCTCCATCGATTTGCTTTCTTCTTAGACACTCTTTCTCTCTCTCTCTCTCGCAAGCAATCCCATGTTCTCAGATATACATACATATACATACACATATCCATTTAATACGTCACGCGACATGTTCGTTGTTAATCGTCTCAGAGGATGAACTTATGTGAGTTTCCGGCACAATTAAAGTTCGTTCTTCGCGAAATCGTATTGTCCCGAGACCGCTTCTGTGTCCTGTAATCAAAATTGAGAAATCGTGTAAAAAATAAAACGGTTCACAAGGCTGAGAAAAATTTTTTTAATTATATTATGTTACATCAGAAAAAAGTGCAAAGAGAATTAATTCAGATTAAGATATAATTAAGATAATAAATTAGGAATAATTATTAAATACACTGGAAGAAAAGTATTTGATAATTATGATTATTATTTTTCTTTTCAATATGGAAATAGAAGATATAATTCCAAGGAAAACAAGAAAATCAAAATAATGTAAGAAAATCAATTTAACGTCATATTGATGAATTACTATATCATTTTTTGTTCATAAAAATCTCAATCTCAGGTCAATCTAAGAATGATCAAGAATGATTTTTATCGTGACCAAAAAATGATATAAATTAAATATTGCATAAGCACAGAATGTTTTGCACCTTTATCAGAAAGTTAATTTTTTTCCATAAACGAAACGTTCCATTTAATCATCTAATTGCTCTCTCATTGATTCTGTTTTCTATAAAGTTTTGTAATGCTCTGACAGTATTCACATAGCTCCATCGTAAAAGACAACCGATTAGTCATAAAACAATGAAGAAACGTAATTGCTGATCTCTCTTCTCATAATGAAAATGTAATTGAATTAAATCTTATTTTCACGTTTATGATAACTGCCTTCCTAATTTTATATAAGCATATCCTAACTTTATATAACTTTTATCAATAGACATTGTGAATTAATAAAATATTGATATAAAAAATATTGTTATTTATTTTATATACATGAATTATTTTATATGTTGAATAAAATATTTAAGTCGAAATAGCAATATAAGCATATTTTTAATTTTCAAAATATCTACGAATTGATTTTAATTTTGAATTGATTTGAATATCAATAATGATATCATAAAAACTGGACATGAAAAGTTATTTATATATATATATATATATATATATATATATATATATATCGATAAAAATATTCCTCTCTTATATGAATCTATTACACAAATAATACAACTAAATTAATTATTGATAATAATAATTTATTAATTCATAATATTAATATTCTGCGGACTTATTGCGGACCTATATGAAACTCTCTAGTTAAGATGAAATATAATAAATAATTGCCGTCACAGATAACTTTTCATGTCTAATTTTTATGATCACTATACATTCAAATCAATTTAAAATCAATACGTAGATATTTAAAAAATTCTAAAAAGAATTCTTAAGAGTTCTATGAAAAGAAAATAAACAATTTTCGTTTCTTGCAGTTTTTCTGTAAAGTTGATAGTACTTGAGTAAAAAATTATTGAAGACTAATTTTCAACAATATTTAGCAATTCATATCTTCTAACTATTGCAAAAATTACAAAATGGAGGATTTTTCTTCTTCAGTTTAGTCTATTCTATCCCTATGCAAAAGATTTATCATTATTTTCCAAACATCCTGTATACATATACATATAATAACGTAGTTTCTATCTTTTAATTTTTTAAAAATTCATATAATAAAATATTCTGCGATGGAAGTAATTAATTGTAAGTAATATAGCGAAAAATCTATTACTATTGAAATAGCTTCGTTAAAAATGTTGTATTATATAGTATTATATTGTACCTTTTAAAATCAGCATTTTGAGCTTCTTTTTATAATATTGAAAATCTCATTAATCTTTCTAGATAACAAAAAGTGTGTGAAAAGTGTCTAAATTATAAGACGTTTTTTGCGTCTAAAAGACGACTTAAAGACGTCACAATTTTAGACTTTGTGTTGTTTGGGTTGATCTTATATATTTTGCCTCAAGAACTAAAGGCTTTGAGTATTTATCTATTGCTAAAAGCAGAAAAAATTAAGCCGTTTCTAAGAAATTATATCTTATGCTGCTTCTACAATGAGTCTGTAGTCTTAGTCTCAATCAACGTCGATTGTATAAGTTGACTATTGATCAACTTCACTGATAAGACTTAGGATTACCAATTGCCGATTCATTGTAGAATCAGCATTACAGACGGATGGAAGGTCGGACCAACACTGTGAAATTATAAATTATTTGCACTGCTTAATAATTATAATGCATATTAGGATGACATGAATAATTAAACTGCAATTGAAAGAATTAGAGATTTCTTTTCATATTCACCGGTTAATAGTTTCGTTGAGCACGTGCCTTGGCGGACGCCAGAGCTAAGATATACGCAGTGGATAGGCCGACATGGCGTCGCATTGGCCTTGATTTAGAAACCCTGGATCACGCCGTAGGCCTCAAGGGTGGACATGATGAGGTAGAGCAGCCAAAGGGAGAACAGGAACACGGACGTGATGAGTTTCGGTATAAAAGGTCCGCCCAATTCACCGCCGATCGACTTGACTCGTCTCACCAACAGCACCACGATCACGAAGCAAGCCTCGCTACAGAACAAGGTGACGGAGAAGGCCAAACTGCGTCATAAAAGAAAGTCATTCAGATATAGTTGTGCAATGTAGGAAGCAATAGCAAAGTTGCATCTGCGATTTTTACGAGAGACGCGAGCAAGCAACCGACTATGAAATTAGCTCTCGGGATCTGACTATTGGACTCACTTAATTACATTTCTCATGTTACAGCTGTTATTTTGAATTATTATCTCAAAATTCATTTATTAAAATAAATAAATTTATTTATCATCAAAATATTATTTTAATAATAAATTATTATTAAAATAAAATTAATACACGCACACACATCCTTTATTATATATTATGTCACTTTGGTTCCTTGAAATTAAAAAAATATGTAATTTCATTTATTCAAAATAAATCAAATGGCTCTCGGCGTCAATTATATTACAGATTTTGATCTCAGCTTGATCTCTGAAGGTTGAATTCTTTTTCACCAAGAAATTATTCAAATCTTTGTCTTTAATATTTTTAAAACAATATTATTTGAAGGCAGAGATTTTTGAAAATTGCAGTTCTCAATACTTCAATTGGTCATTATAAAAAAAAAAAAAACCTTCGAAATATCTTTCGAAATGATGTATTTACATTTATCAAATTTATATAAAAATCTATCAATTTTCAAAAACTTAGCAAGAAAAAAGATCGAAAGATATATTTTCTTTCCAGTCCTTACTTTCAAGAATTCAACATTTAAGCTTTTGAAACTGACTTCATGAAAATGGAGTAAACTTTTCTGGTGCAACCACAGATTCATCTCCAATTCCAATTTGGTCAAAACTATCATTGAAAGTCAATCAACGACTGAGCACTTGCTGCAAATTTGATCGCAGCCATATAGTACAACCTGTGTCCATAGCAATAGATTACATCTTAGAACACACCTGCGTGTACATTCGTGCACAATCTAAACAATCTATTATTCTTAATAAATTGTCGTGATATTTTAACTTCAAGCAGAAACATTGTCTCATCTAATCTTATTCTAAGATAAAGAGAATGCATTTTCTAAAATATAAAAAAAAAAGGGAACATTCTTTTGAAGACTAGAATTTATTGTAAAGTAAAATATCAGTTATTAAGGAAAACATAATAATCTTACACTAAAAGTCAGTTTTAAACTGAGAGAAAAAAATCTATAATTCATTGTTTCATCTTGATTTTAATAAATAAAATTTTCAAGTAGTAAAAATACGCATTTTTGTGTTTTGTAAAAAAATTATGTTCCTAACAAAAAGTGTCTTCTATTTAAAAAATTAATTATTTCGCAACAAATCGCATTATGTAACGAAATTGTTTAGACGCAATATGTAATCGATTGGAGATGTTATCTGTATTCATGTATTTGGTTTTCGTAAAAGAGACTATTTTTCAGCAAGATATATAAACGACAGTGAAACACGGAGTGTATTTCAACTGTGAAATACTGCTCACTGTAAAAATCCAAGTACAAGTGTGTAAAATGTTTCAGTGTTTTCCAATATTTAGAGAAATTTTATAATATAAAAATGTAACTTTTTTTATGCTTATTTTTAATAGAGAAGTCTGCACTTTGATAATTAAATTATACAATTATACTGTATGGCTTTATTAGATTATTATAATGACATAATAAAAATAATAACAATAATACAACATATATTATTAATAGTATATATTATTAATTAGTATATATTATTGATATTACGTAAATGAGTACAATAAAAAGAGAGAAATGCACTCTCAGAGTAATTGCAAGTTTATAATGTTCTCTCAGAAACTAAGTCTACACTCTCAAATCATTCCAACAAGTATCGTACACGATGCAACACAAAGTGTACTGTAGCGTGTTCTTGCTAGGGAACATCCAGCATCATCCGATACGAGATCAAATACAATGCTCCATTTCGCGGTTGACAATCCGTCGAAATCCTCATGAAATAGAATGCAGTGTAGCGTAGTAGAGTAAAAAATTGTATATCATATAAGGTTCTTTAACAGTTTCCTAGTATTCTAACAGCGTTATTATCCACGACAAATACAATATACAAAATGTTTGAAAAAAATAAAGAAATAGTCATTTCCTTCGTAATAGTATTATTATATGAACTCCGAGTTCTGATTTCGCTTCAATACTACGTCGAGTGTCTCTATTGATGTAGATAAATGGCCAATTTCTTGGATACTTTCTTCGAAATTTCACAATTTCATAGCGCAGAACAATGGCAGTCGTGTTAAATGTCATCGTCGCGAGAGCGATGTTGGCCAAGTTGCTGTCATCGTGCTTCAACCAAATATCTTAGAAATAGTTTCACGAAAGTGATCGTAAATGGAGAATGGTGCTTTGTTATCGAGGTCACATTTTACTTAATCTAACATCTCGTGTTATCGTGGCGTATCCGGTGCCATTCGCATGATTTTGAGCTAGCGTGAAAACGCGCTCGTGAATTATCAAAAAATCAATTTTGTTGCTAACTGATATAAACATGATGTGCGCACATTCGTACACACATTCGCAAATATATATTTTTATTACAAGATAACAAAAATTACGAGAAATAAATGGTACCTCCAGAAATACTGACGTAAATTTATCAGCGTAACGTACAAAATAAATCATGAGGTATATTTGATAAAAAACATTGCACATATAAAAAATATTGTATAAGTAATAACAATATAATACATAAATAACAAATAATATAATATATATGTACAAAATGAAAAAAGAATTGTTTATTACCTACTGTATCAGAAGTTGTTTTGAGAAAAATATGTTTTAAATGTTAATCATCATATTTTTGAAAATTACCATTTGAATTCGCGCAAGGTAGACTGTTTACTAAATTTTACGCATTTTTGTGCACACCGGATGTGTCCGTCCGTAATTGCTTTTCTCTACTTACTTGCCAGGTTCGACAAGGAACGGTTCGCTGTGGCAAGCACGGTAAATGGCGGCGATGCTCCACGCGACGCCGATTCCCAGGAAGACATTTACCGCGTTACTTCCAGTCACATTGCCTACACTCGCGTCGGCATACTTGTCCTGGCAGGCGGCCACTTTGCTCGCGAACGTGTCTGAAATAATTCGAAGTCTCGGTTACTTTGACAAGTGCACAGAGCTGTTAATGCACGAATGACAATGACATGATTTATTACACCATTATGTTTGAACGTTACAATTATCATAATATGTCAGACAATAGACATGTCTAAAAGACATCATAAACACTTTTCGACGTACGTGTCTTAAAAATATTTAAAAGACATCGTAAAGGCTTCTTTTAAAAATAGATACATCTTGAGTATTTAACATGTAATTATACTATATCGTATAAGTTATTTTGAAGGTTTCTATCGAAGATAAATTTATTTTTTCTTACGTTATAATTTTTTACAATTAATTTATGCTTACTTTTATAAAACGATTAACAAATTATTTTCTAATTAGTAGTGCAATTGAAAGGAAAAAGGTGATTTTTCGTGAAAAAATAAATGTAGTCTTTATATTATTCGCATACCCTTTCGTTTGATTTTAAAGTAATAAAGTCCTTAATCTCTGTACTACTTGTTTGCAAATAACATCGTTATTAAATTTGTTGAAAGATTTGTGCACGAATTACCGCATTGATTCCCAATATTCCTATTCTTATTATTCTTGAACACTGCAAGTCTATATATACTCTATTTATATATTTTGAAAAATAAATAATACACTGCAAATTTTATATCACGTGTTTCTCTTCTCTTTTATGAAAAAATTTGAATATCTTTTCTTAGGCTCGGTATATATAGAAATATGCATCAGTGATAAATATTTTACGTAGGAGGTTAAAAAAAAAAAATTAAAAACATGTCGTCGCGTTTTATAATATTTCCTAGATATAAAAATAAATAAGTAAATAAATTTTTAACAATCAAAGTGTTGCGTTCGTTATTCAATTCATTCTTAAAAATACATTTCTTTACCGAGTTCAAGGTTAACGAGCCCAAGGTTGTAATTTAACCGATATTGCTTTTTATTTATCCGCAAGTTTAACGCTTCATTCGCGGCGTAATGCGAGATAAAACCCGTATTTCACGCCACGGTACCATGTGTATGACCCACGCAAGTAACAAAATGGCTTTTTAGTACACATTCTGTCTCAGGAGAATCAAAGATCGTCAACCGCACTTAAAACCATTGTGTGCCGCAGGATTTGTGGCAACGGCTTGGAATATGCGGCTTGTACAGTTTGCAGTTTATGGCAGCGTAAGTTCGGTTACGGAGTTGTGAGCAGAGTAAGCGCTCGTTGTTGTACAGGGCAAGAAAATCCCGTAATAACAGAGCACATATGTGAAATGTACCTATATGTTCAATAACAACTTGATAAAACGTGCGCTCCAAATTCGCGTGCGGTAAATATGACGATTTTCAAAATTATATAATATATATCGGCACAGATGTGGACGAAAATTTAATCTAAAAAATTTGTTCAAAGCAGTTGTTTTTATTTTCTAAAATAAAAATATTTTTACATTTTAAATTAACGATAAGAATATTTAAAAGGGATTATCTTATTTACATTGAAAAAAAAAATTTATTAACTCTTAACAATTTCTTGAATAGTACTAAATAAATATTTACTTACAGTAATATCTACTTACAGTAAATAAAGTATATTCACTCAATAAAAAAATTATAATTAAATCAAATTTTCTGTTTACTCTGCGTTGCTGCTATACTGTATTTCCTATTGTATATATCAACAATACAAAAATTAATTAGTCGAATTAGCAAGGAGGATTGTTTATGTTGGGCTTATGTCGTCAATATATATCTTTGATATTACTACTGCAGCAGTAACGCTCAGCAATTCATCCACCGTGAATAATAGTCAACCTTGTCTTGTATTAGTGCAAGATGGCAAATTAATTATCTCAATGTTTGTTTTGACAATTAATTTGTATTAAGTAATTACGATTAATTATTAATCAATAATTATAAACTTAACAAAGGTCAATTAACAATTAAAACAAACGGAATTCGAAGCAATAATTGACAAGTACATATTCGTACAATTGGATAATTGATTATCCAATAGATTTCGTATTCGATAGCATTAGAAAGAGATCTAAAGTATTCTTCAGTACTAACATAAAAATCAAATTGTACAAACTCAAAGTCTTAAAAATAAAAACTCAAATAAACAATTTATACAGAGCCTCTAAGAGTCATAGGCTGATTATAGTGCCAACGATTAAATTCTATATCATTAAACGATTAAATTCTATACCATTAATCTTCTTTATTTTGAACATTTCGGTTCTCTTTGGAGTCCACCTGAGCAATACATATTTCAAATTCTAATTCATTGAACTTTCCGTCAATAGTGATTCCGTCACTAACAGGTTCCCAATTGAAGTGGATCCTTAAACGAGAAGTTCAATATGTCCATAAAATTTTGGAAGTTTATATTAATTAAATTATTGAAACAATTATCTCAGTTTTATACATATTAACGATTTATAAACTTTCCTCTCCATTAGACCAATGCTTTTGACTACCCGGAATCTGTTAGTGACTCACGTTTGACAGAAAGTTCAATGAATTAAAAATCTTAAATATTTAAAAATTTATAAGATTTTTTATATAGATGTGCGATTCGCTTTGCTATTTGCCACGTGT
>Ga0157364_1009314_pt1 | contig 10167 bp, 5 predicted proteins | sample AttsexASBM2_FD_111476 | JGI IMG/M metagenome (GOLD analysis project Ga0157364, IMG submission 111476) | Fungus gardens microbial communities from leaf cutter ant in Ribeirão Preto, State of São Paulo, Brazil - Atta sexdens ASBM2 | ecosystem: Host-associated > Fungi > Mycelium > Unclassified ... | reverse complement strand
TCTGTTTGTTGATTAAATAAAATGATTCATGAATAAAATCAATGACATATCTGTGTTCTTTGCTCTTTATTTATATCAGATAAATTATATCAGATGAAGGAAAGAACAAATAGATATTAATTACATATCTCTATGGGATCTTTTCTATTTAGTTTTGATTTATTCTTAGAATCTTTTGCTATATGTATATATATATATATATATATATATATACACATATATATATATATATATATATATATATATATCTTATTACATATGTTGTAATAATTAAAATTCATTAATAATAGAGATTATTATGCTACCATGAAATCTTATAGATTGAAATTCGCAAAACTTTAATTTTTATAACGAGTACACGCAAGTGATGATAGAATTCCACTTATCCTATTTAGCAAATAATTATTATTGAAACGTGTAATGTGCGGGAGAGGAAGGAGATCGTGACGAAACGTAATTGAGCTATTTTTTTTTCCTACTAAAGTTACACTAGAATTTACGAATTCACTTATGTTTGACGTATAATTTTCCCGGAGAACTGACACCGTCGAATATATATTTGTTAGAATTCTCCATGGGCGCGCTTCAAACTATACATCGGTCGCATTAGCGTCAGTTTAATCCCTTGAGCGGGTGTGGCGCTGTACAAAGTGCAACCATTTGTCATTTGGGAACTCTTCGAATCACGAAGCAATTGTTGCGAGCGATCGTATCCTTTCTCCAACTTCGCTTTCAAGACGGGATTCAATACATACATCCTGTGTATTAGCTCCCTTTATTCTCATAAACTTGATTAAAATTTTTACGGTGGGTGATATCTTGAACATGAACGAATTACATTTTATAATATATATAGATAATGCTCTTTTAAAAGTCATGGTTTTAAACGCGCAATTGGTGAATAAAATACAAATTAAATTCTTACGGTTAGCAATCACAATTCTCATATGCGGCGCTTGATTTATGAACGTTTTAGCAATTTTCAATACAGAAACCAGCTGTCCCTTTTTCCTACTGTACTAATATTGCTCTACATACACTGCAGATAAACGCTCGGATTAACTCCTTCATCCAAGCGAAACCCCTCTTGCTTAATCTCATTCTTTTCATTTATTCTCAAATGCATTTATTCGGAATGCAAAATATTTTTATTTCATAATTTTAATGTCATGAAACATTTATATGTATATATAACCTCCATGTGTTATTATGCACAGACTGAAAAAAATATTAAAAACATTTACAGTTGTATAATTTGAAAGTATATTTATTTGTACAGAATCGAATATATTTATAAAAGTCACGTAACAATTTGTAAGTTAATAAATGAATTGTTATAAACCGATACACTGTTAAAGATAAAATGTTAATTAAAGTATTGCTAACTACAATCTAATATATGATCTATGGAGAAATATCATCTATGGTGAAATCGATGAGTTAGGCGGCGGCTTGCACGCCGACAAGCGAATGGGTTACGCTTATGGTCCTCGGCATACCTTAATCCGCTCCAACAATCCTTGGCAGACCGTCATGACGTGTCGCAAGCGCTAATGTATTATCAGAACAGGCTTTTTCCGTACGTTCATGCTTAAAATCTGTTTTTTAGCACTTCCGATGATGAATTAAAAATTCATGCCAAGTAGTATTACTTTTAAAAAAAAAAAAAAGGATCGAAAAAGGATATTACATTTTCCTGACAAACTATATTTACCAAAAATAAATTTCAGCAAGTTTCGTTTTAGATTATCGTTAACTATCAATGAGATGATGACTATATTATGCATTAATCATCACATGATTCCATTAATATCTATCCTGCATAAAAGGTAATGGGATATTAACGGAATCAAGTGGTGTCATATTAGCAAAGTCTGCGCGCGCAAAAATAGCAAAGGGTCACCGGCCCAACGAGTGAATCTCGTCGAAAAGAGGTGGCGATCAATTGCTCGAGCAGATCATGTTTACCTGCGCACGACTGCGTTCCGCGACGAATGAATTCTCGCGTATGCAATTTCGATGCAGCTTGTCCTAGTGGGCGGACATTCACCCCCGCGAGTCGAAGATCGCCGATCAGAGGCGAGGTTTCGCGAGACTTCAGAAGATTAACCGGATAGTTATATTGCGAAATTTTTCACTTAGATTTAGAATTTTTCTCGAGTGCCCTCTTCTCGACAGTAGCGTATATAGAAATTAATACATTCAATGATATATGGCTGCACATTTGTTGCAAGAGTCAAATACGTCTAACGAACTAGCCTTTCCCCGCGTTAAACGTTACTTCTTCTAAGACTTCTTATACTAATCGATAGAGACTATTATAGCAAAAAAAGTGCACTTGACTCACTTCTCATTCTCGAGACCTTCACATAATTATACTTAAATTTATTACAAATATTTTGTTGCGATAATATAATCCTTGTGCCTTATGTTTAGATTTTATTGTATCTCGTACTGAATAAAGATATGCTGTGACCCGCCTTTGAATATTCCAACGCCGCGCTCTCGGCTGGCGCGATCGACCTCGACGACGGAGAACGGAGGACGTTGCACTTTGACCGTATCTAATATAAGACACTGCACGCGAATATAAATACAGCGACTAATAGAGTTGACGAAATCATTAGCGTATCGCTACATTTTCGTCAACGCTCTCATACTTATTCGAAAAATATCCTTATAAACTTGATAGCTAAATTTAATATTTTAAACAAACATTTTTTTTCTTTTCTATTAAAATAATACCGTTATATGTATGTGTGATAATTTAAAATTAAATTTTATTTTTGCTTATTCGATAAAATTTTAAATTAATTATTAATGAATTTATGAGTTTTTAAGAAACGCTTCAACATATTTTCTGTCACTTTTTTAAAAGAATGCACATTTTCGAGATGCTACATTTTCGAGAAGTTTATATTATATATCTTTTGCTTTAATAATTCTAGAATAGGTTTAAATGCTATTATTCTTGCGCAGGCGTGTGCATGATGATTGCAACGCGTGAAGACCGTTATGTGCGCAGTGAAAGGACTTCATGCGTTTGAAATTAAGTGTAACGTTATAAGTATTACGAGGTAATAATGTCGCATTACTATTCACTTCTTAATGACAACACTGCGCTCTGATATTAATAGCTAGGATTAAATGACCGAAGCGGACCTGAAGATAAAATGAAAAATACATTTATGGAGTAATAAACAACAAGAAATAACAAGAATAAAATAACAATTCGCAATTAAAAAACTAGAATAGAAATTTAATTTGTGTACAACAAAAAATAATAATAGTACGTATCAAATGAAAGTGTTATGTGAAATTTTTATTAGAGACAATATGAAGAATTACAGTTATTTTTCGATGCTGTAAAATTATTCTGACAACGATATTTTTATAATATTTTATAATCTCATAAATAATATTCTCAAAGGAATGTTCAACTTGTATTCTGTTAATTCACTATATCAGTTTATAGTCGAGTAGTTTGATTGGACGCTTTCGCAAAAAATCTTATCTTCGTCTGTATCACAATTAACAGCATTATTACATCATCCGGGCCACCTAAGACAGCCGCTTTTTATCAGCAGAACAGATTGGCAGACATAATGATAGTGCTACTACCGTCGTGCAACCGAAACTAGCTGGTAGTGCTGGTACAGCGTTTCGACAGTCGCATAAATCCGTGATTCGATCGATCGATAAACGGCGCGGCACGGCACGGATCGTTGCGAGGCGGTGAAAACGCACTTACGACAGCACGGCAGTGCGCCGTTGACAGCCAGGGTGAAGGAACTTTATCTGACTGGCGACTATCCGGTAGCGTAACGTCTGGTATAACGTAATGCTTGCTAACGCATTACGTAGAGAAGTTACGACGTCTGGCTTTCTGCACTTTCGGCCTAGTTCAGGCGAGACATATCCTATCTATCTATCTCTCTAAGAATTTCTTCGCCTCTTCTGTTTTCTCCTGGCGCGTTCGGTAAGGCCGATTCTCTGAATTCTATCACCGTCTTTTCGCGTGCCGCAACAAAAGTCGTTTGACCATGTAACAACAAGCTTATGCCACGCTCGATCTATTTGAAGCTCAGGAATGCGCGCCATTTAAAAGTGAATGGAATTTCAATAGAAGTCCAATCAGATACAATATTGAATTTAAACGCAATCATATATTTCTTTTTGTTGGGACAATTATATGGAACAATTGTGGAATTACCTCTTTCGAAATCTATTATTTTTTTCATTTATTTAATAGCTACTACAAAAAGAAAATTTATTATTTAAGCACTAAAAACTCAGCTCGACCATTTAGGATTTACATCATAAATTAAAAGGGCTTAGCTAAAATTAAAAACCCTTTTAATATATATATATATACTTTACAATAATATATACTTTTTTAATATTAAAACGGAATCAAAAAATAGATCCTATATGTATAAAACAATATGGAAAAATTGAGAACTTGACATTGCATGACATTGTTTGTGTGCTTTTTATTTTTATTATATTAAAATATAAATTCAATAAGTTTTCATTCAATCAAAGTTTAAGCCATTTTTAATACAAAATTATGCAGAGAACGTTAATTACATCTTAAAAAATCGCAAAGTTAGACATTGAATACATGTTTCATAAAAAGGGGTTCCTATTGTCGCACACATAATGTGATGCTGAAAACGTTAAAAAAATGAATTATAATAATCCGATGATACCTCGTCGAATTTAACAATTGATGTGACATATTTGAAATTCAATGTCACGTCGTAATAAAAATGTTAATATGTTGAACCACGATGTCTACTAAAATACATATATGCCCTCACATATTTATTATTAAAAAGATGAAAATTATAAATTTCTTATTACGGTTAACGAACGAATGATTCGAATGGTTCGACATATGAATTAACATTTTTATTGCGGCATTGAATTTCAAATATGTCATATCAGTTGTTTCAAATTCGATGAGATTTCTTCATTGAATTAATGTAATTCTTCATCGAATTAATGTAATTCACTTTTTTGGCATCACATTATTATGCGATAACAGAAGTCTTTTTACGAATGTGTATTCAATGACAAATTTTGCGACTTATTTATGAGATGATTTTTTTGTAATTAATGTTCTTTACATAGTTTTGTATGGAAATCTAAACTTATAGTCGAAACGTTCATATTTTGATAGATATAATAAAAGTAAAAAATTTACGAATAACTAGTGTCAGATCTTTATAGAATTATTCCTTTTATATTGTTCTGTTTATATATTTGTTTATATATTTGTATTTCATTTATAACGTTAGAGTTTGATATTGTAAGATTGTAGATAGATATTTTTTAATCGACGAAAGCATTTTTCCTTAATTAAATTAGAGCAACTGGAGAATATCGCAAGAATCAAGATTCGATTTGTAAACTCGCAATTTCATGAATGTTACATTTTCGACACTGTGCGCGCAGATGTAATAGACTAATCAATGATGGAATGTGCATTGGTCAGCTTTTCCTAACGTCTGCAGATTCAGAGAGCTTCGCTTACTTGGTCAAACTATTGTTTGCGTTACGGCATCTAGACGGCTATGTATTTGCGTGTGTTCATACATTTGTATATGTCATATTGCTGATTAAGGCGTTGATTGTGAAATGGAAAATTGTAGGCCGAACAATATTGATCGTGAAGAAGGCGAAAAAGAAGGGGAAAGTGATAGAAATACTCGCTGAAGAACATAAGAATTATGAGATAGTTTACGGACAGCTACAGATATATTACGTATTTATGAATTCCTTTTAGACAATAAATATGTTTTATTTATGTAGAAAAAGAATGTTGTGTTCATATATAAAAATTAATGTTTAAATTGAGTGAATTATTTCGAGTATGATTGAAGTCTTATTATTGCCAAAAGATCGTTTATCGCACGAAATCTATACAAAAATGTTTGTCAACATACATAATCTCACCTCGTTTCTAAGTTTGGATGTAGGATAGACTTTCCCGACCTAATCGTTCCAGTCAACCTACCTCGGTAGCCTACACTCTTATAGTTACATTGTGAAAGAAGTACGAGTCCTAATTACCCACATTCTGTGCCAGATATTGGCTGCTAATTAAACAATTGACGATTCAGCGTTCCTATTTCTTATTTGAGATTTCCCAGAACTTACTAGCGTGAATAACATGTAGAAAAGATTCTACGAAAAAAATTGGATAATGTAAAAAAGAATTTTAAATACTTAATTTTACTATTTCGCGCATTTTTTTCGTGAAAAAAATATTTGCATTTATGTTTTTATTGATATCTGTATAATTGTTTAGAGATATAAGTATATATATATATATATTTATATATGTACATACACATATATTTAAATTGAAAAATTATGTTTATCTATTTCTCGTTCGTTCTCGAAGTATAAGCTGTGCCTTCGCAGTATGCCTCCGCAATACATTGCAAATACATGGCGTGGGACAAATTGTGGGTGATAGAAGTGATAAAAGTGTTCGTCATGGTAATCCGGTTTGTTTGTTCAGGACTTCGTAAAATGAATAGAAATAGAAAGGAAGCTAGTTTTAAATCAGTAATCAACGCGAGATTCAAACATCTATACACTTTCTCAATAAGCATCGCACGTGGGTGTGGAACTGTAAGTTTCGTAATTACAGGTTTACTTCTAGGATATTATCTTGCGCACGAATCAAACACGGTGCAAACTGCACCTGAAAAATTTCTTACAAATGGTGGGTAGTTATTGCAACGCGGAAAGTGTCCCACGCGAAGTCCACTAGGCAGCTGACATAGACATCTATTCTGACCGACTACATATCTCAGCCTGTCCATTGTCTGCATGCAAGTAGGCCTGCATGAAAAATGCAATAAAATCGTCTCCTGTCATTGATATGCGGACCACGCTTAAGATGAATTTAGTTAAACAAATTAGAATCTTGCAGAATTTCTTTTTACACTTTATTATATATTTTACTATTTAATATTCAAATTGTATTTGTATTTGTATTGGATTAAGTGCTTTGTATTTGTATTTGTATTGGATTAAAAAAATTGGATTAAAAATTGCACAGAAAAAAGTTTTCTTTTCAAGCCACTATTATACTAAATAATGATATTTATGTGAATCTAGAGAATAGACCTTTTGGTGGTATCTGTAATCGCATCAGGACATTCGATGTTAAGTCATTTTTTTATGTATTATGAATTACATATGTTGTTAATTCTAATTATAACACTTTTAATTACATAATGAAAATTTACGAAGTTCATGTTTAATTCATGATTAAATCTTTAAAATTTTAGATGTTGTTATCAAATTTTTTCAAAAAATCGAGACACAACAAAAATCTAATATGATTTTGAATAATATAATCAAATGATTAGGGCAAATGAATTTCTAATTAAGCACGCGGGATAATCAATTCAATAACTTTTAAAATAATTTGTAAACTCTGCTTTAAACGAAGCAATTGAAGACTTTTCGATGTAATAATATTTATACGATTTATTTTAAAAGCGCAAGTTCTTCTAATATAACGAAGATATGTATCAATTATATATTTTTATTACAAAACACTACGTAATTATACACATTTCCAGGTCATAGTTGGGATAGGTTAGGCCTCAACTGCGTTTAGATTACGCTGGCATTTGTGCACCGTTGTCCCACCACTTACCTGTGATCCAACTTGTGTTTTCTATAGATGTAACCCACGTGTTCATGCCGCGCGCACACGCACGCGTATCCGTATGCAAGGGTTTAAACGGCTTTCACTCTCTAAGTATTGGTGAGTCAACGACAACTTGGCAGGGAAACATACATATATTCCCCGATTGTATACCACATCCAGGGCCGTAAGATCAACTCTTTGATGTATTTTTAAATTGCAGATTTCAATTTGTAAGAGGAAAAATGTATATTTTTTCTAGGGCGGAACGATAATCTGCACGATTACTTATATTTAAATAAATATTATATAATCGATTGTATAATCGATTATTATAATCGATTCGTCAACTTTTAAATTAATGTCAATTTTTAAATCTTTGAAGTTAGCTTAAATGTAGATACATGCAAATGTATTTTACAAAAACTTCTATGAATTCCGAAGAGTATATGTATGACAAACTAACTGATTGAAGAATTCAATTGTTTTCTAATCTCGTTAATTGTTAGTGAAGTTTGAAACAAGTTTTCGTTATATTGTTAAGTGGACAATGCAGTTTGGTGAATCGTCAAAGCATAATAAAACCTAGGTCAAGTGTTTGCTATGTTGAGATCCTTGATCCTAATGACAGGTCAACCGTGCCAATTGGCTGTAAGAATAAAGCGGTTCTGTAAAGCGAGGATACAATCGTACAAGTTTGATCTTAACTGGATAAGATTGACTTTGACTACGTCCTGTTGCTCTGAGAACAACGCACATCAATATCTGTGTTGCAAATGAATCCTTGAAAGAATTGTATAATACTCTTTCAAACAATTATTACGATTAATTAAAATTTATTAAAGATCATGAATTATTGAAGTTACTCAATCTAATCCCTCAATAATAAATACATAAATTTAGCAAATGACGAAATAAATATACAAATACAATAATGTATAAAAATTAAGAATTTTGATAATTATTAATATACATGAATCTTCCAGAAATATCGTCTGAAAATATCTATATATCTACAAAATTTACGATATTATTTTTCTTTTCTTTTTTCATACTTTAATAATATATTTAAAAATATATTTAATAATATATTTAATAATATATTTAAAAATATATACTTTAAATAATATTTTAAAAATATATTTGATAACTTTCGAAAACAAAAACAAAAAAATTGCATGGAAAAGAAAATGAAACATCTGGTCTAAGGATGAATTGTCTAATTTTCAAATCGCAATTCAATATTTTCGTGGATCGTAACAAAAATTAATTCTTAAGAGCGGGTGACGGAGCGCACAGGGTGGACGCGCGACGGTGGCACTTCGGTGATGCTCGGCGGCTCGGTGCGCAGGCGCCACGGTACGGCGGCACACCACGCTGCGAAGAACTCACTCGCGTACTGCATCGCACGGCACACACAGCACACAACTAATCAACGAACCACGAGCGCGGATCAGCGCCGATTTGCAGGTATAGCCACGCGGTCACGCCGACAGCTACGGCAGCAACACATAACAACGCGACCACAAACTGGTGTATCGTTGGATGAGAGAGCGGTGTCATCGAGAAAGGGACAGTGATCGAATCTTCGATTTCCGGATCACAATCACCGATTAAACGGTGATCACAAAGAAGAGCGAACAAGTGCGTGGCTATACCGTTACGGGTTCGTCAAGTGAGAATTGACTTGCCACGAGAATTGACGTTACACATCAGTGAGAACGGGACAATCTCGCATGTCCCCGCGGCGTGGCAACGTTTCTCAACTGTTCGTTGTTTACGTTCGGGTGGATGCGTCAGACGCGGAAGACGCGCGTCGGGGAAATATAGCGCGATCATCAAGGGTGCAACACGTGACTTTTTTCGGTACTGGGCGATGACTGTGCAAAAGGTCAAACCACGCGGTACCGCGACGGAGGAGCAACAACCCTCGGCGTCAGACATTCTCTCACCATCGGGCGAACCTCATGAAAATGACAAAGAGCAATCAACGCGAAATTGTTATCGCGGGACCGGTCCACAGGACAGCGAGAATCTCCTGGGATGCGTCTTGGCCGGTAAGTGAGATAAACCCAATGAAAGGGAGAGTTCGCCCCGGGCGATGCTCCAACACGCTATATTATGTGTTCGTAGGTCTTAACCGTTAGTGCACCTAACGGACTCGTGGAAACATTCCTAACGTAACACACAGATCGCTATTCATATAGGAAGGAATGGAGAAAGAGGCGTTTTCACTTTCCAGCACGGGCAAGAATGTAGGTCGCGGGGCCCGGGACGAGGCCGAGTTCGTTGCCCTCGGTCGGCGGCCTTCCACTCGGCGCTCCGGCAATTTTTCTCCATCTCTTTCTATCTCCCTCTTCTCTCGTTTTCTATCTACCCCTTCCCCGCCTGACTATACCCAGACACATAATACATACATACACATCCCCCCCCCCCCCCCCCCTCCCACCCCCCCACCACCCCCTCGGCCCCCCACACCCCTCCCTCCTACC
>Ga0157364_1009313_pt1 | contig 10168 bp, 6 predicted proteins | sample AttsexASBM2_FD_111476 | JGI IMG/M metagenome (GOLD analysis project Ga0157364, IMG submission 111476) | Fungus gardens microbial communities from leaf cutter ant in Ribeirão Preto, State of São Paulo, Brazil - Atta sexdens ASBM2 | ecosystem: Host-associated > Fungi > Mycelium > Unclassified ... | reverse complement strand
TCTTTTTTGTCTGGCAAGCAGAATTTGGCATGTGTTTTGGCGTCGCTCCATCTGCCTATCGTTCAGTTCATGCGGCACCCATTTTCCGATCTTTTGAACCTTCCCCATGGCATGTAGCCGCATAGAAATGGCTGCTTGAGAAATACCTAATTGCTTGGCAAGCATTTTTGGGTATCATCCTCGTTCAAAAGAGCCTGCAATTGACAGTCTTCAACCTTCCTGGATCGATTTTCACGCTTCTTGTCACTCAGGTCAAAATTGTCGTCATTGAACTGGCGAAACCAATCTCTCACGTTGTTTCCGATAAAGCATTGTCGTCATAGGCACAACCACCACCTTCACAAACATTCGATGCGATTCGGCAGCCGATTTCTTCAAATTGAAAAGCAAAGCTTCCCGCATATGTTTTTTTTTAGCAAAAACTAGACATGATTACGAAAGAAAAAATGTATGTTGTTGTTAATGTTGACAGATGTCAAACACATAAAAAAAGTGTGTTGTGTGCCCAGGGTAGCTTTGTACGCTCACTAATGCCACCTATGAACAAACAGTGGATTTAAGCTTATACACTTATTGTCTACAGCTTTTGACAAACATCTTAAGACAACTTTCATCGTACACTAACATTTTAATATCCTAAAGAAATATATACACAGGGGAAAGGACTGTTAGATCATTTCTAAAAACAGGGTGTAGTCTATAAAATTGAATGCTTAGATTGTGAGGCTAGTTATGTTGGTCAGGCAAAAAGGAGATTATAAACTAGAATAAATGAACATCGATATGATAGTAACAAGAGAACAAGGTCTCCATCAGTAATTTTTTACTTTCGTACTAGTTTTAATTCGCACTAGTTCGAATTCAAATGGGAAGAAGTGGAAATTTTGGACAATGAGCTTTACTATAAAAAAAGAATTATTTCTGAAATGACATATCAAAAAATAAAAGTATGTATTGAATAGACAGATGGATACCGATTCACTGCCTGATATATATCCATCTCTCTTACAATCCCTTCCTACATACATTGAATTCCCCCTCCTAATATTCTTCTTACGTCATTTTTATTACTACTTTGTTAGATGGCAGGATCATTTCAACTGTCGAACGATTTAGCATTACATCTCAGAGTTTGAAAGTATTGAGACCCGTGCTACTGCTGTATTTTATAATTACTTTTAGTATTCAATTTTTTTCAATTAATTTGAATGATTTAAATTAATTAGCAGGTATTTACTATATTTATTTTTTGTTGTAATTATTTTTAATTGATGTTTAATTTTTTAAATGTGAAATATAGTTATGTAGTGACATAATTATTTTTTGGTATCATTAAGTACAACACATAATGTTATTAATGTAAGATAATTATTGTTTGTTATAGTTGCAAAAAGAATATGAATGAGAAGCATGTGTGCAACTTTATTACATTAATTTCACTGTATCAATCCATTGTTTGAGAAAAAGCTCGCGGTATATTAGACCTCATACGTATGTGACTTCTGGAATCGACTAACAACAATTTTTGATGTAAGCTGCTGGAATTTAGGCCATATCTTGCCACAATTATTTTTTCCAACATGCGAGTACAACATGCTCTTTTTATATTTTAATGATTGAACATCTGGCGTAGTTACCTGTAACATTTAAATTTATTTCTTAACAATAAAGAGGACTCGATAGGTTCGAAATGTCTGTCCGAATTTAGATTGTTTATAATACAATAATATTGTTATTCATACATTATCCTGAAAAGTTCTTAATCTTATCTATTGTTTAATTTATTTAATTATTTGAACCGTTTTTATTTATTGTATTTTATTTTACTTTAACATTTTGACTGCCAAATTGATTTTAACATTGCTTAATAAATCTAGTATATTATTTTAATATTTTATTGAGGCTTCTACAGGTGCTTTATATATAAAGATTATTCGTTTCGCGGGTTTCCCCCCCCCCGTGTCCAGAACTATTCTTGGAATGCCAATGTTTCGTGAACCTTGTCCACTTCATCAGGGCGAGGAGCAATCTGATACTGAGCTGTTCCTCCGAGCTATTCCTTTTTATATTATGCTACTTATTGAAGTGGTGGGGAAAAGAAGAGAAATGTGGATCGAGGGGAGGGGGGGGGGGATCGATCAATCTTCAATAACTGGTTTTCGATAGTTTATTGATGTAATCATTATCTCTATTTAGATTGTTAGGATGTTTTTATATCTCTCTGGCTTCTCTATATTTTCTTAGAAAGTATGATGTAATGTTGGCTATTGTGATCGTTTTGTCAAACAGTATTTGATTTCGATGTTATGTTCTGATAATACTGATTGCGTGACGTGTTATAGCCTGACATCACGTTGGTTTTTTTATCCGTAGATTGATCATTCTCCCAGTTTCTCCAATATATACTTGCCCGCAGAAATAAAATATTTTGTATATTCCTGCGGAGCTGAATGGAGGTCTTTGACCTTCAGGCTTTCTTAAGATTTTTTTTATCCTATCTTTTTGGTGGTTTAAAGATAGTTCGGATATTTGTCCTATCCGATCTGTTGTTCCTTTGACATATGGGAGAATAGATAGGATCCTTTTGTCTGAGACCATTGTCTTGTTTGCATGTTTATTGATCGTTTTGATTATGTCTTATTTGTCGTGTCCATTTTTCTATAAGGCTAATTTTAAGTGATTGAGTTCTGTCTGTAGCTGTTCTTTGTCAGAAATGGTGAAAGCTCTATGTATAAGTGAATTGATTGCAGACTGTTTTTGTGCTAGGTGGTACGACTCAGCATGTAGGTATCTATGTGTTGGTTTTATGTACACTTAATAGCCTAGAGTATTGTCAGCTTTCTTAAAGACAAGAACATCTAGGAAGGGGAATTTTCCGTTTTCCTCTACGTCTATAGTGAAGCGGATATTTAGATGCTGATTGTTGAGGAAAATAAGGAATTTACGGAATTCGACTCTCGTGTTTCCATGTTATGAATGTATCGTCTACATAACAAAACTAAACTTCTGGTTTTTTGAATGTTTTTCTGAGGGTCTCTTTCTCAAAATGCTCTATGAAGATCTTGGGGATTACAAGAAAAATAGGAGAGCCCATTGCCGCACCTGAAGTTTAATATAATTTTCATAAAATTGATTGTTATAGGAGAAGTAAGTGGTTGTTAAGCAATACTCTATTAATAGGATAAGGTCGGAGGAGACTTCATATGAAGCCTACAGGGTGGGAATTTCAACTATCGGTTATTTTGAATTTGAAAGGCGTAATAACATTTATGATGTATCAGAAATTTAATTTTTTGTTTGACATTTACGAAATAGATCGCTATACGCTTGTACAAAATTGGGAAATATTGAAAATTTACTTCCAAAATGGTGAGTTTTCAAATTTGGTAAAAAAGAAATGCCTTCAGCGTAGTTTGTGGATCAATTTGTGAAGCGAATTCGGCAAACTGGATCCTTATTGGATAAAGCAATTCGTTCACGTAAAGTGCTCGTCCAGTAAAGTCAACCGAAAACATTGCTACTGTTGCTCAAAGTGTGCTTGAACAACCATCAACATCAACTCGCCTCAAAACTTTCACTTGATCACAAAATGTTCACTTGAACATTTCACGCATTTCTTTGAGAAGAATTTTAAATAAAGACCTCGGTATGAAGCCATACAAAGTTCAATTAGTGCAAGAATTGATACCGCATGACCATCCGATGCGTTTTCAATTCGCCCAATGGGTTGAACAACGCTTGGTTGAAGATGAGCATTTTTACCGAAAAATCATGTTTTCTGACAAAGCTCATTTTCACCTCGGTGACTATGTGAACAAGCAGAATTGTCGTATTTGGGGGGATTAGAGAATCCGCACGTCGTCATGGAGAAGCCGATGCACTCACAACGAGTGATTGTTTGGTGTGATTTTTGTCTGGCGGCATCATTGGGCCATTTTTCTTCGAAAATGAGCAAGGAGCTGCTGTCACTGTCAATGGCGAGCGCTACCGCGCCTTGCTAAACGAATTCTTGCTTTGAAGAGGAGGATACAGACGACATTTGGTTTCAATAGGACGGCGCACCTTGCCACACAGCCAACGCTATCGATCTTTTGCGCACTGTCTTCGAAAATCGCATAATCAGCCGAAATGTTGATGTCAATTGGCCGCCTTGCATCTACGATTTGACTCCGCTGGACTATTTTTTATGGGGAACCATCAAGGATGAATGTTACACTAACCAGCCAGAAACGATTCAAGAATTAAAACATGAATCAAAGTTGCTCGATGAAATACGCGCCCATACAATGTAACTGTACTGAAAATGTACTGAAAAATTGGGTTGATAGAATGGGGTATTGTGCAGCCAGTCGTGGAAGTCATTTGAATGAAATTGTATTTCATGTTTAATGGCAATGTACTACCTTTCCAATAAAGCCATAAACTTTGAAAAATATTCATGCATTTTTTTTAGAGCTAAATTAAATTCCAAATTTTAAATGATCCATCCTGTATATTATGTTTAATGTGTCTTTTATTGAGATTTGTGAAAAGGGATTCTATGTCAAAACAAGCAGATCTGTGAGATGTAGTCGGATTTTTTGGATCATCTTTTGTATGAAGTTGAGTTAGTTGATTGTGATTCAGATTTTCTAGTAAGAGGTTGTAGTGTTTGTACTAGGAAGCAGGATAAATTGTATGTCGGAGAGTGTATGTCACTGACAATCGATCTGAGGAGGGTGTTTGGTTTGTGTACTTTTGATAGTCCGTATAATCTTGGTGGGAATGGATTTGTAGGTTTTAATGTTGATTTGGTTTTATGGGAATGTTGCTTTTTTTCCATCAAGATCTTGATGTTTTGTATTAGTTGTAGGACACGCAGTAAACAGTGAAACGCTGATAGTTATATTTGATCGAAATTTGAACTAGCCTTGCCTCACCATGTGCAATGCTTCATCTTTTTGATTTCATGATATGAACGTTGTTATGAGTTCCGTTTTTGATCGGCAAACTATTATAACAACATAGGATTCCGTTTGTAGTTGCTACACTAAAAAAAAATTCATAAAAATTTGAATAAATATTTGTTTATATAGATATATATCAATGGGACTATTTATTTAATTCAAAAGATTTACACTTAATTTAAGTATTATTTTTTAAATTCGAATAAATATTTATTTTCTGTATGCAATGATCCCATTGGTATCTAAACATATTTATTTAAATGTCATAAATTCATTTTTTAATGTAAAATGAATATATGTATTTCTCTTGATTATTTGTAATATTTGTATAGACCATGTGATTGTAGAACGGAGTGTGAATATTTCTGTTTAATTTGTTACATGTTATATGTGTAGGATTTTGATAAATACCCGCTATTATTAAATATATGTAATTCGCGATGCACAGACAATGACTGCCCATTTGGTCATGACACACACTCGCCTGCGACTAATTCTCTCTCGCGTTCTTCCTTGTCTGACGCTCCGGCTCAGGAGTATACGAGGGAGTATCCGCCATTCCTTCCGCTATTCTTCGGTCTCTGAAGAGTAATATGCATATATATATGCGGTTTTATATAGTCCGCTGATGATGACGTTATCCAGGGTTCACCGGCTTCTTTAATTACTTCGTAGTGCTCGTTTTTTTTTCGAAATCTTTTAGAAACCGAGATATTTATCTTTAATTTTCTGTCCCTGTACTGCATTTGATGGCAACGAGATCATCCTCATTGTATTGAATTGCCGGAATTTACATCTGCGATTATGTGTGCGTCGATTTTCGTCTCGAACTCGGGCGATGTTTTCCAGTCTCCTTAATTCTCATTGTCCTTCGTTAAAGACTGCTACCGATTCTAATTCGATAAGTGGTAATAATTCCGGATCTTTTTTTGTCCGCATTTATCGAAGAGGACTTCAAACGGGCTAGTTCCCACGCTTCTTTGGTAAGTTGATCGCTGTTTTGTACTCTATGTATGTACTTGAATCACTTATCCGAATAGTTCTGAGACAGCTTAGTGAGAATGAGTATAATGATACAATTCACCCTCTCGACTTGACCTTTCTTCTTGACCTTCCTCTAGGCTTGATAATCAGGATGTGTTCGATATTCTTTTCTCTTTGAAACAGTAACTTTGAAAATCATTTGACATAAACGCCGAATCTTGATCGCTAATTATTCGACATAAATTTCCGAATACTTTCTGTTGGCTCTGTAGTTTCTTTAATACCTCTCTGGCATTCATGGTTTTCATCAGATAAATCCACACGAACTTGGAGAAACCATCAACGACAACAAAGAGATATTTATACAGCTTCAACGTCGCTATCGATCCGAGGTGATACGTTGACAGCGGAGTATCCCCCTTTGATATTGGCCTAAGCTCACTCTTCTTCTTTTCTCATTTCTTCTCAGCAAGAATACATGATACACAGTAGCTCATGTACGTTTTCGATTTTTTCTTTTAATTTAGGGATGTAGTATTAATTTTGGATATTTTCCGGCATTTTCTTAATTCCAAAATGGCTATTGTTATGTGTTTTGCGCTTTATATCGTAAAGCATGCTAGAAGATAACACGATGACATCTTTATCCCTTACTCTCTTCATCAAGATATCATTCTTGCAACTATAATCCTCATAGGGTTCCTTTTCTAAGACTTTTTTCATGATTCCGATCCTCTCCTCTTCATCTTGTTGTTTGTGAAATCAACATGAGTCTATCGTTTATGACCATTACTGGATAGCGAGGGCGTCCGGACACCGAGTGGACATCGAGTGGACACCGAGTGAATACCGAATGCGTCAACATGCCAGAGACGAGTTCTCGATCTCATCCAAGTAGAAGGAGTCGAACTCCTTCAACGTTCATCTTGCAATCTTTGTCGATTTTACTTAATGTCTTCTAAAATGCGGAGCATTCGGTGATCCTGAACTTGATGCCCAACAGATAAATTCTGAATTTCTTGATAGCTGCCATAATAACTAGAGCTTTTAACTCGTACAGGAATGATACTTTCTTTCCGTATCAGTCATCTTACGACTATAATACCGATTTAAAGGAATTCTCTTCCTTTTGCTTTTGTAGAAGCACAGTCCTGTATCTTTCCTTGCTAGTATTAGCGTGTAGCTCTGTGATTGCATTGGATTGATTGGAGTATCGGTACTGTCGTCAATATCCCTTTCAACTGCTCAAACGACTGTCGTTGTTCTTCTCCGAATCGGAATTTTCGATTTCTCTTCAGGATTTCTGATAACGGCTTTGCAATTCTCGCGTAATCCCGTATAAATTTACGGAAATACCCTATAAGGCCTAAAAAGCTGGATAGTTTTCTTTGGGTAGGAATCTTTTCACACTTTTTTTACTTCCATCAGTGAGGAACCAATGTGACTGTCTTCTATCGTGTGTCTCAAGTATTCGATACTCTGGAGGAATTTGCACTACTCCCAATTGATGACGAGTCCCGCTTCAACTGCAACGGTAAGTGTCTCCTCAAGTTCGCCAGCGCTTCGGCTTTGGTCTTTCCGGGTATTACTAAATTATTTATATATGTGAACATGATGTTCCTTCGACTGAGATCGCGAAAGACTTCATCAATAAACCAAGCAGAAATGTAGGACTATTGTATAATCTGAACGGAGTCTTGAGGAATTCATGTTGGCCGTTGAGTATGACGAATGAGGTGTACTAACGACTTTCGGCAGCGATCGGCAGCGATGGAAGAAGCCGTTCTTCAAGTCCATCACTAAGAATAACTTGAGCATCAGTTAATGTATTGATACGGTCAAAGGCATGGGGAACCTTCCGGTTCAGTTGCCGATAATCCACACAAACCTGATACGTTCCTTTTTTTCGATTTCGGCACGATTACGATTGGGCTGTTGCTGCTTTGTTGGATGATGCCGTTACGCAATCAATCTTTAAGTTGTACATTCAGGATGATCTTCTTCTTTATCGCTAACCGGTGAGGCTTCAAACAGACTGGCGTCTCATTTTGTAGTATGATCTTCGTCTCAATACTGGTCTGATTGTTCTGTTTCAGTACGTAGTTGTCAATTAGCTGTTGTATTTGATGTCGATACTGTTTGTCGACATCTGTGTGATTCACTTGTATATAGTTTACTGCGCCTAGTTCCCTTACCGCTTTCTCGTAAATCCCCTACCTTCCATTTCCATCTTCCTCACGATTGCCTTCCTCAACTTTATACTCTTTTCTCTTTTCCTTTTCGTAGATGTTGTCTTCGTTATTTATTTTATTTATTTTATTTTCTTTTTTCTCTTCTTCATCACTATTGTTTTCTCCGTTGTTTTCCTTTCGCTTTTCTTTTTTACCATCTTTGTTGTTCTCTCTTTTCTTTTCTATCGTTGTCTCCTTTCTCTTCTTTTCTTCATTATCTTTGTTACCCTCTTTTTTCCTTTTTTCTGCATTTTCTTCCTTCTTAGTATCTCTCCAACTTCTTAATGGAAAGCCCTTCATCCGAATATCCATCTACCTTGTTAATCCTCTCGTCCATTGCGTCAGGTACATGTATTTCTGTTTTGTACCGATCTCTCTAGATCATTAGGTATGTCCGAAAAATATCAATCGTTATCTGAGATCTTTCTAATCCATAGAGTGAATGGGATATCATATTAATGGGTGGGCTATCAATCCATTGATATTCGCTGTACTTCAATAGCGTAGTGGATTTCGGTATCCATCATTGATATTATCAGCGTGTCATTTATTACAACTATTATCTCGTTATTTGTTGGTACGCGGTCGCTCATATTACGTTCACCTTCCGATTCTTTCTTCGTTGTCTCACTAAAGTTATCACATTTTGCTGCAATTTTAGCAATCCAAATTGATTGCACTTAAAGCATTTTGGTCCTTCGTCTTTATGTGGATAATCACGTGCTTTATTTTCACTGGATCTACAGCTAAAGCATTCTCTTTCCGTTCCTTTTGATTAACTTCTTTACACTCTTATCTGTTTCTATTATTTTTCTAGTATTTTTCTATTTAGCAGCCTTAGGTTGCTTCTTTCGCGATTTCTTGTCTGACTTCTTCTTCATTAAATCGAAGTGTTTTCATCAAATTTTTCTTTAACTGTGTCAGGATATCTGCTCCATAGAGGATGCTTTTATTGTTCTCCTCGTTAAGTACTCCACTTGATAATATATTGAATAAGTGATTCTTCCTCTATGTCGCCTTGACTCACTATTGTCTGCATTGCGTATTGTTGATATCTCATTTGAGACTGTCTCTTTCGCTTAATCAGCTGTGCATGTATTGTATTATAGCGCTGTTATGCTTTATTTCGAACTCACTCAATAGGCACTTCTTGATCAATCTTCAGGTAGTTATTCCTTTCTGTAGCGATATAAATTTTGCTGAATCTCGCAGCAGCGAGATTTTTCGCGATTTTTGTAGGTTATACCAGCAGCAGTTCACTTATGTCCTCGAATTCGTTTATCCACCATTTAACTTTCATCTGATCATTTCCCTTCTTTACAGGCGTGGAAGTCATGCATCTCGGTTTCGCGCCGGTTCTTTTACGCCTTCTTCACTGAACGTTTCCATCTCGTTTGGTGTCTCCTTTGTCTGATCATCCTTTGTTCATCTTTATTCGCCGACTGCTATTTCGATCGTCTTAATTTCCGATTTAACTTTAAGCTATCTTCTTATATGTTTTTAAATCTTTGACTCCTTATTGCCCTGCGACATGATTGGCATGTATACTCGTGATTGATGTAAACTAGCAATATGATGGTTTCCACGATGCGAACAATGTAATTGGTTTGAACGACTTGTACGATTGAATAATTTGATCAACTTAACGGTTCGAACATTCGACGATTTGAGCAACTTGATCGCCTGAACGATTTAAACGACTTTTACTTTCACACCTTGTTAATTCTGGTGTCGCGTGCAAAGATATGATTACCCAACTTTATCACTCTTCGTTTTCATGACTTTATCACTCTTCGTTATCCATGTTTTCACGACTTCCGTTATCTATGTTTTCGTGATCTCGGGCAAGCCTCCAATTATTAGGTGTACAACTTTGCCTCCGCTGTTTTTTTCCGAAATTCGAAGCTTTATTGTAAAAAACTGGTTATACATTTATGATTCAAAGTATTGTCCATCGCTGGCCACTACTTTCTCCCATCTTTCGGGTAGCGTACGAATCCCGCGTCG
>Ga0157364_1009312_pt1 | contig 10169 bp, 8 predicted proteins | sample AttsexASBM2_FD_111476 | JGI IMG/M metagenome (GOLD analysis project Ga0157364, IMG submission 111476) | Fungus gardens microbial communities from leaf cutter ant in Ribeirão Preto, State of São Paulo, Brazil - Atta sexdens ASBM2 | ecosystem: Host-associated > Fungi > Mycelium > Unclassified ... | reverse complement strand
TCCGCGTTCGGATCGGGGTTGATCGCACAATCGCCATATACTAAGACTTGCTCCGGTAATAGCATAAAGAAAACCGAGGAGACAATACTACTATTTGGCGCGGTTTTGATCAGCTGAAGTGGAGGCCGGATAGTATTAGCAGTGGTATGCACGGCGCCTGAAACTAATCCGTCAACTTCGCCTTTTTCAAGCATCAAAGTCCCAAGTACAACATTATCTTCCAGTTGCTCACGGGCCACGACTTCGGTCATCCCCTTGTTTTTACGCAGTTCTACCAGTCGTGGTACATAGTGCTCTCTCACTGCCTGTGGGTCGACGATAGTGATACCCTTCCCGAGTTCTATACCTTGTACTGAAGCTACGCGTTGAATTTCCGCGGGATCACCTAATAATACACATTGAGCAATATTTCGCTCTGCGCAGATCGCTGCTGCCCGTAACGTTCTGGGCTCATCGCCTTCGGGTAATACAATACGTTTACCGGCTTGTCGGGCTAATTCGGTAAGCTGATAGCGGAATGCAGGAGGGGATAACAGGCGGCTACGTTGTGCGACAGAACCTAACGAGTCGATCCAAGGCTTATCGATATGACTAGCGATGAATTCTTGGACTTTCTCGATACGCTGGGTATCATCCACCGGGATTTCTAGATTAAAACTTTGCAAGTTTAAAGAAGTCTGCCAAGTATTTGAATTTACCAAGAACACCGGTAGACCCGTTTGGAATGCTCGCGAGCAAAGTTCTTGTACTGCTGGGTCGATAGGATAGCCGCCCGTCAGCAAGATAGCCCCAATTTCTACGCCATTCATGGCAGCAAGACAAGCAGCAACCAATACATCAGGACGGTCCGCAGAGGTCACTAGCAAAGAACCTGGGCGAAATAGCTTGAGCATATTGGGTAGGCTGCGGGCGCAGAAGGTGACAGAACGAATACGCCGAGTCGCGATATCTCCCTCATTAATAATTTCGGCTTGTAAGTGACGACACAGATCGATCGCTCGGGTCGCAATTAGATCAAAACTCCAAGGAATAGCGCCGAGAATAGGTAACGGAGAACTGTTACTGAGCTGGTCGATGCTCAGATTAGCAATGGTCGCCTCATTGGTATCATCAAACATTTCCGAAAGGTCCGGACGAGTACGTCCTTCTTCATCGGTTGGCGCATTAATTTTGTTGATGATAATTCCGGAAATATTTTTATTTTTACGGCCACCGAAACTATTTAACTGCAGTTCAATCCGTTCTTTAAGTTGTGTTGGCGTATCGCTACCCGGTGAAACAACAAAGATTATTTCGGCATTCAGTGTTTTAGCAATCTCGTAGTTCAATGTCTGAGCAAATTGATTCTTTCGAGTGGGAACCAACCCTTCCACCAGAATAACTTCAGCATTTGCGGTATTATCGTGAAAATGAGCGATTATCTCTTCCATCAAGATATCTTGTTGGCCATTGCTGAGTAGGTTCTCAACATAGGTCATCGCTAAAGGCGCTACCGCTGGGATCGAGGATGTCGCCTTAATAATTGCCGTAGTGTGATCCTGCGACGTAGCAGTATCCCGCGCTTGTGCAATGGGCTTAAATAGACTAAGGCGCATTCCCTTACGTTCCATAGCACGGATGACGCCCAAGCTAACGCTGGTTAAACCAACACTAGTACTTAATGGCACTAACATAATAGTACGAGACAAATTTACCCCCTCAACAATTCTTTAAACAAATACTGAAACGCTACACGGTGAGTGTTGCAGCATCTTGTGCGATAACCCACTCTTCATTAGTGGGGATGACGAAGATGGGACAACTTCCATCCCGTTGGATTTCGCCGGATTCGCCAAAACGTGCGGCTAAATTTTTGTTCGCATCAATTGATAGGTTCAGCAATGCCAATTTATTAATCGTATGTTCGCGGACTTTTGCTGAGTTTTCACCGATGCCACCGGTAAAAATAACGGCATCAAGCCGTCCGTCCATCAACGACGAGTAGGCGCCGATATATTTGGCTAAACGGTGACAAAATACCTCTAATGCGCGTTTGGCTTCGGGTTTTTCGGCGAAATTATCTTCGACATAACGACAGTCGCTAGTGACCCCCGTTAGACCCAATAGCCCAGATTCTTTGGTGAGTAGCTGGTTAATTTCGGCGACACTCATCCCCAAATTATCATGCAGGTAAAAAACGATGGCTGGGTCGATATCACCACTGCGGGTGCCCATTACTAGACCTTCTAAAGGTGTGAGGCCCATTGAGGTATCGACACACTGTCCGTTACGAATAGCGGCCACAGATCCACCATTACCAAGATGGCAGGTGATGACATTAAGATCCTCAACCGGTTTACCCAATAACTTAGCGGCTTGACGCGAGACATAGAAATGACTGGTGCCATGTGCGCCATAGCGACGAATACCGTGTTGTTGGTATAGGTTATAAGGGAGGGCATAAAGATATGCTTCTTCAGGCATGGTTTGATGAAATGCCGTATCAAAAACCGCGACATTTTTCGTTGCTAAATGCGGGAAGTTTTTAAAAGCTTCACGGATCCCGATGAGGTGTGCGGGGTTGTGCAGCGGAGCAAAACAGGTCGCTTGTTCAATAGCTTTGATGACCTGATCAGTAATGATTACCGATTGGGTCAGGTGTTCACCACCGTGAACAATTCGGTGACCAATCGCTGTAATTTTTGCTGATAGTTCAGGTGCGTTCGCTAAAATATGATTAACGATAAAGGCTAACGCCTCGCTGTGACTGGCTCCAGCGCCAAGAGCTGCTTCTTGCTTACTCCCAGAATATTTCCATTTAATACGCGCCTCTGCCAGAGAAAAGCACTCTGCTAACCCCGAGAGGTACTCGGCGCCCGTTGCGGGATCCAGAATGGCAAACTTGAGAGAGGAACTACCACAGTTAAGAACCAGAACTAAGCTATTGGACATAAACGCACCTATAAATTTACTGTGTGAGCAACGACCTTTTTCAGGGAAATTGGCATTGCCATCGTTACTGCTACTATACACTGCTCAATAGGGAGAACTATGCTCTGAGGCAAAAACCGAGTGAATGCTAGGATTGATCAGAGAATTCAGTGTAAGTTTGTGTCATCTTTCTCATCGATTAATAATAGGGATGTTATCCTACAACGATTGAAGCACGGAGAAATCGTGGTGCGAATGGTACTCCCAATCAATCGGGATTAAAAACTTTTTAAACCTAGCGGCTTTTGAGGCAAAAACAATGAACGATACGCATCGCCCCGGGGTATTTACAACGCTGCGTCTTGGGAAAAAATATATGAACAGCTGGCCACGAGAGAAAAGCCTAGCTGTCATTTTTCCTGAAAACAGAATTTGTCGTGCAACGCAATTTGGCATACGTTTTATGCCACCTATAGCGGTATTTATTCTCTGCTGGCAAATCGCCTTTCACGCACAAATCGGACCTGCTATCGCAACTGCCGTCTTTGCCTGCAGTTTACCGATACAAGGGTTATGGTGGCTAGGGAAACGGGCGAGTAAACCGCTACCTGCAGTCACTTTAGAATGGTTTCATACTATTCGTGAAAAACTACAATCGTCAGGGCAAGTGGTGAGTCTTCCGTCAGGGGAAATTACTTACCTAAATTTGGCCGAATTGTTAAAGCGGGCTTTTAAACAATTAGACAAAGCCTTTTTGGATGAACTCTAGTGCAAAGGTAAAAGATTATGTATCAGGGATTTCTCTTTGACTTGGATGGTACGTTAGTTGATTCGCTAGCGGTGGTAGAAACAGCATGGACGCAATGGGGAGAACGACATGGTATTGCTCGAGAAGATATCCTAGCATTTATTCATGGCAAGCAAGCTATCACCTCTTTACGCCATTTTCTCCCCCATGCCGATGACTCGACGCTTCGTGAAGAATTTCTCTGGCTTGAGCATCTTGAATCGACGACCTTAGATGGAATTATCGCCTTGCCTGGTGCGCGCGAGTTACTCACTTTTTTGACTGACCAGGCAATCCCATGGGCGATTGTCACTTCTGGCAGTTTACCGGTCGCCAGCGCGCGTTATCAAGTTCTGGGGCTCCCTCAACCCAAGGTCTTTATTACGGCTGAACAGGTTGAAAAAGGCAAGCCACATCCCGACCCCTATTTACTCGGGGCCGAACGCCTTAATCTACGTCCAGAACGTTGTGTAGTGGTTGAGGATGCGCCAGCGGGGATCGAGTCAGGCCTCGCTGCTGGATGTGCGGTAGTGGCGGTTAATGCCGCTCAAGATACTGCCCATCTTCGTCCCACCTTGCGACTCAATAACTTAGCAGATATCGTGATTAGCTTAGAGCCACAAGGCTTTACCCTTAGCTAGCGGATCAGAATGTGGACATCAGAAGTCTGATGTCCGCGTTATTTTATTGATAGTTTTCAGAGATACGGTCAAGGGTCGTTGTACAACTCGCCGCGAAAATTTGCATGAAATCATTCACCTCTGGCATTGTTTTACGCAGGTGATCGAGTCTTTCTTCGAGCCCTTCTTTAACGTGTACAAATTCGTCATTATTAAAACGTAGCTCATTTAAGGTTTTAATATAGGCGGCGAGGATATCAGCGGCTTTGACAATCTTTTTGTATTCCTGATCGACATTATCTTGAATAATTAGCCCAGAAAATGCGTCGCGCAAATCATCGGGAAGGGTGGTTAAACACTCCTGTTCAGCAATTTTTTCAAGATGCTTAAAGGCTTGGGTAAATTCAGGGTTATGGTATTTGGTACGGGAGTTAATGTCTTGCAGTTTGGTTTCAGAGACTTCGTGATACAGGGCAATCACAGCTGCGCGATCAGGGTTCAGTGTATTACCATAGCGTTTATTACCAATTACCGTCAGTAGGTGAGCAATAACGGCAACTTGGTGACTATGTTCGGCGACATTTTCTTTTTGGACACAATGCATAAGTGCCCAGCGCTTAATCAGTGGCATGCGTGTTATCCATGCCATAAAAGTACTTTGAAGTGGCATTTTTTCCCCTCTCTACCGCAGATAAAAAAGACGCCCTTAGGCGCCTTAATGAACGATAATTATTGGTGATAGTGGCTGAGAAAGCGACCGAATTTATTAATCGCCATTTCCAGATCATCCACTCTAGGAAGGGTGACAATACGGACATGATCAGGCCAAGGCCAGTTAAATGCAGTTCCTTGCACTAGCAGTACTTTTTCCTGTAACAGGAAGTCAAGAACCATCTTTTGATCGTCAAAAATATTGAATTTTTTAATGTCAATTTTAGGGAACATATACAATGCCCCCTTCGGCTTGACGCAACTGACTCCCGGAATCTGATTGATCAATTCCCACGCCCGTTCACGCTGCTGATAGAGTCGCCCTTCAGGAACAATAAATTCACTGATACTCTGGTAACCGCCCAACGCAGTTTGAATGGCGTGTTGTGCTGGAACATTAGCGCACAGACGCATAGAGGCCAACATTTCCAAACCTTCTATATAGCCTTTAGCATGTTTCTTCGGTCCATTTAATACCATCCAACCTTGACGGAAACCTGCCACGCGGTATGTTTTCGATAGCCCATTGAAAGTGACAGTGAGCAAATCTGGTGCTAATGCGGCAATTGAATGGTGCACAGCCGCATCGTAAAGAATCTTGTCGTAAATTTCGTCAGCGAAGATAATTAGGTTATGTTCACGTGCAATCTTCACGACTTCAATTAATAGCTCTTTGCTATAGACCGCACCGGTTGGGTTATTCGGGTTAATAATCACTATTCCGCGCGTACGAGGGGTGATTTTGGCGCGAATATCGTCGAGATCCGGGAACCAATCGCTACTTTCATCGCACAGGTAATGGACGGCTTTACCGCTGGAAAGAGAAACCGCAGCAGTCCATAACGGATAATCGGGCGCCGGCACCAGCATCTCATCCCCGGTATTAAGCAGAGCTTGCATGGCTTGTACAATCAGTTCGGAAACACCATTGCCAATATAGATGTCTTCGACGGTAACATCACGCATACCCATTGCTTGGTAATGCTGCATTATCGCTTTGCGTGCTGAATAAAGCCCTTTGGAATCGGAGTAGCCTTGTGAGGTCGGGAGGTGTTTAATGACGTCGACTAAAATTTCGTCGGGCGCCTCAAAACCAAAGGGCGCGGGATTACCAATATTTAACTTAAGGACTTTATTACCTTCTTCTTCAAGCCGTTTAGCTTCTTTCAATACGGGGCCGCGAATGTCATAACAGACATTCTCTAATTTGGCTGATTTTTCTATTTTTATGTTCATGGGGCTTCATCTCGGCTTAAGGAACAGGAAATGACATTAAAACTTGTTATAAATGTACTCTGGTCAGAGGGTTAATTGAAGACCTAGAGTAAGTTCAGCGTCGATTACAGAGGGGAAATCTAGTACTGTAGTTTTTTATTCTAAATAAATAAGAAATAACAAAATATAAAACTAACGGGGTGGTGGTTTCTTACGCAGGGGAGGGCGGTACTAGCCGCATAAACAAATAACGCTACACCAGTTTCCTAAAATAACGTCAATAGGAAGTAAAAAAACATAAGAGTTTTAAAAATATCCCTAGCAGATTTTTTATTTTCTGATTGAAAGAATTGACTAAGATTACTATATCTAATTATTAATTTATCTTAAAAGTTTTTGTTTTATTCGTTACCGATAATGTAGAGTGAAAGTATTAATCATCTTATGATTTCCTGTTACTGATCAATTTTTAATGCTGTAATTTTATTGTAACCAACAGAATATGAAGTAAGTCAAAAAAAGGTTACTTTTTTTGAAAAATAATTCCAATTGATTGAGAAAAATGATTAAGTCTAATTAATAGTTAAAATCTTTTCGTAGAAGGGCGATTAATTTGATGTCCCGCTATTAGGAATTTTTAGGCTATTTTAATGATAGGGACATATCCCTGTGCTGTCATTAACGCTGACGCTGAGTTAAAAGAATGATTTCTTAAGAATAGGTTTCAAAAGCGGCCCTAAACTCTAGGCCGTGACCGCTGCCTATCAATAATAAACAACACCAGTAACAACCCAAATATAATTAAAAGTGAATAATTATGACTATACATAACAATATATCGATTAATCTCGATCTCGATTTACTCAGAACTTTTGTCGCTGTTGCCGATTTAAATACTTTTGCCGCCGCCGCCGCTGCGGTATGCCGAACGCAGTCAGCTGTAAGTCAACAGATGCAACGCCTTGAGCAAATTGTTGATCGTGAACTTTTCGCTCGCCATGGAAGAAATAAATTACTCACTGAACACGGGGTTCAGTTATTAGGTTATGCAAGAAAAATATTGCGTTTTAATGACGAAGCTTGCGCATCATTGAAATACAATAATGATCAACAAAAACTTATCATTGGCGCGACAGAGGATACTTCTGAAAGTTTATTACCTTTCGTATTAAATCGAATTACCGCTCTCTATCCAAGTTTGGATGTCGAGATTCGGGTTAATAAAAACGAGACTATTTTAGCCTTACTCAGCGCGCAGGAGATTGATGTTGCCCTAACTACCCAAGGCGCAGAGCAATTTGATCAACAAGTTTTACGCACATCGCCAACCTTATGGCTCTGCGCGGCAGATTTTGCCTTAACCCCGGGAGAGTCCATTCCGCTGGTTATTCAAAATCAGGGAGAAGTTTTCCGGGAAATGGCCATCAATGCACTGGATGCGCAGCAAGTTCCATGGCGACTCGCTTATGTAGCGAATTCTAAGGCCGCGGTTAATGTAGCGGTGAAATCTGGATTAGGCGCTACGGTGAGACCTGCTGAAATGCTTAATCCAGAACTACGTGTTCTCGGCGCCGCCGAGGGGCTCCCTCTACTGCCGGATACTCAGTATTTGTTATGCCGACAACCGCAAAACCAAAAAGCGTTTGTACAATCGTTATTCAACGTGTTGGCCCCTACACCGGACGCGATTCATCGTTTAGATGAGAGTGGTTGCAGCGAATTTGATGCGTGCACCTTAGAAGAAGAGTCATTTTGACAACCCCCTGCTTTATGAATAGGCCCTAGTGATAGGCGCATAGGGCCTTAAGAGGCTCAACATTCTTCTAATCCAACTTAGGGTTAAGGTGAATGGGGAGCTCTGATTCAGAAATCTCAACCAAGTATGAGATAGATCAAAAAAACCTTACTTATTGTACGCCAATATTCTGACAAAGCTGCCACACTAAAGTCAGATTAATTCGTAAACTGTGATCAAACTCTAAGGTTAAGGTGTTGCGTTTTATGTTTGTCAATTGTTAAAAAATATTTATATTTATTGGCTCAGGTTGACAGAAGGTTATGAAAAGGAGTAAAAAACCCTTATAAAAATACTGTTAATTTGTTACTTAACAGACCTTACTTAAAGGTGTTTCACCTTCCGTAAACTTTTGTGGTCACTCCTTGCGCAGTTTTGCAAACTGTCATCCACACTTAAAGAGTAAGCATGAGTATGTCAACCACTACTGAAGTAATCGCTCATCATTGGGCTTTTGTCGTTTTTGTCGTCATTGCTTTCGGACTTTGTGCCTTCATGTTAACCGGAGGTTGGTTACTTGGGGGCAGAGCTAAAGGAAGACATAAAGACACCCCGTTCGAGTCAGGTATTGAACCTGTTGGATCTACACATCTTCGCCTCTCTGCCAAATTTTATCTTGTCGCAATGTTTTTCGTCATCTTCGACGTAGAAGCACTCTTCCTCTATGCATGGTCAGCCTCTGTCCGCGAAAGTGGCTGGGTGGGCTTTGCCGAAGCGGCAATATTTATCTTCATTTTATTAGCCGGATTAGTTTATCTCGTGAGAACGGGTGCACTTGATTGGGCGCCAGCACGTCGTCGTATTGTCGTCAAAACAGAAAACGGACGCGGCAATTCTCCTCAAAAGTTATAGAGAGGCATTAAGATGGATTACACACTCACCCGCGTAGACCCCAATAGCAATGGTGAGAACGATCGCTATCCTTTACAAAAACAGGAACAAGTTGGCGATCCTCTCGAACAGCACGTGCACCGTAGTGTTTATATGGGCAAATTGGAACACGCACTGCACGATATGGTGAATTGGGGCCGAAAAAATTCCCTATGGCCTTATAACTTTGGTTTGTCCTGTTGCTACGTTGAAATGACCACTTCTTTCACCGCGGTTCATGATGTGGCTCGTTTTGGTGCCGAAGTTATGCGCGCCTCGCCACGTCAAGCAGACTTCATGGTCATTGCGGGAACGCCTTTTACCAAAATGGCGCCCGTTATTCAGCGTCTTTACGATCAAATGCTAGAACCTAAATGGGTCATCTCAATGGGTGCCTGTGCTAACTCTGGCGGTATGTACGATATTTATTCTGTTGTGCAAGGTGTGGATAAGTTCCTACCTGTCGATGTTTATATTCCCGGCTGTCCTCCTCGTCCAGAAGCTTATATGCAAGCATTGCTTTTATTGCAGGAATCGATAGGTAAAGAACGCCGTCCACTCTCATGGGTTGTCGGCGATCAAGGCGTCTATAAAGCGAATATGCAATCAGAACGTGAGCGAAAACGTGGTGAGCGTATTGCTGTGACTCACTTGCGTACCCCAGACGAAATTTGACCCGAGACCATTGGGCGACCTAAGGAAAAATAACAATAACTCCTTCGCTTGATGGCAGCCTTCTTTGTCGTGCCTCTACTGGCCGGAATGGTGAACAACGTATGACAGATATCAATGTGCAACGGCAGAATGCCGCTGCTTGGCAGACACAGGACCACTTAGACGACCCGGTGATCGGTGAACTGCATAACCGTTTTGGACCTGATGCTTTTACCGTCCAACCAACGCGTACTGGGATCCCTGTTGTCTGGGTACGCCGTGAGCAACTATTAGAAGTTATTAGCTTCTTGCGTCAAGTCCCTAAACCCTACGTCATGCTTTACGATTTGCATGGCGTTGATGAGCGGTTAAGAACGCATCGGCAGGGTCTGCCAGCCGCAGATTTCTCGGTATTTTATCACTTCATTTCCATCGACCGTAACCGTGACATCATGTTGAAAGTCGCTTTGGTCGAACAGGATCTTAACTTACCCACCCTGACCAAAATTTTTCCGAACGCCAACTGGTATGAGCGGGAAACTTGGGAGATGTTCGGTATTACTTTTCAGGGGCATCCGCATTTAACGCGAATTATGATGCCTGATAC
>Ga0157364_1009309_pt1 | contig 10172 bp, 6 predicted proteins | sample AttsexASBM2_FD_111476 | JGI IMG/M metagenome (GOLD analysis project Ga0157364, IMG submission 111476) | Fungus gardens microbial communities from leaf cutter ant in Ribeirão Preto, State of São Paulo, Brazil - Atta sexdens ASBM2 | ecosystem: Host-associated > Fungi > Mycelium > Unclassified ... | reverse complement strand
ATGAGGAATTTTAGGGCGAGAAATTTATGACAATCCTGATAATAAAAAATCAACTACGATTGGCTAATTTCTTACGGTTTAAGACTTAAAGCTTAAGTTTTATGCCTTAAAATCTCATTGTAGATACCGCTTTATATTGCGTGTGTTCTATGTGTATGCGTGCACACACGCACGTGCGCGCCCGTTCATCCGAACGTGAAACTCCGGTACGCGTGCCGAAGTACGAATTGCTAATTCAGACGGAGAAAGGCCTGTCAGGGCAACAGGGAATGGACGAGGATGGACAACAGACATGAGTCATGCAGCGTGCGTCTCACCTTCACATAGTGTTATTCACCAGGGACATAGACTGCTTTTTTTCACGTGTAATCTGATATGCACGATGGTAGTCATCTTTGAGTTTAAACATTCTGATTGATGTCGCAAGGAGATATGCTGACTTATAAGAAACTAAAACAAAAGAAAATTTCAATTTTTTTTTTTAATGTAATTGTAGACATCCTAATAATAGATACGGAGGCTTCTAATTTATTTTATTTTTCTCTTTATGAAAAGAGAGGAAATAAAAATAACTGCTCCTTTTTATTATAATTATTTATATTACTTATTTTAACTTATTATAACTCTGTTTATGTATTTTTTGCTGTATTTTATTCTATTTTTCTTCGTTAATCGTGTAATACAATTGAAGTGTTTGCTGCAATAGTGGACTTAATATACATCTTGTAAAAACAGACTAAATGAATTCTAAAGTTAAGGTGATGGGAAAAATGCCAATATCACATGTTTGGGTACGTTGTGGGGCTAATTCACAACGTAGTCGAACATGTGATATTGGCATTTTTCCCATCACTTTAACTTTAGAGTTCATTTAATTCGTTTTTACAAAATGTGGGTTAGCCCACTGTTGCAGCAAGTCCTTCAATTTTTATTTGCTTTTTAAAATTTTGCTTTTTAAAAAAGAATATATATATAATATATGTAAGAGTTTAAAAGGTTTTAAATCATAGGATTAATAATTTTGCAGACATACATATATTTTTTTATTAAAAAAGCTATATTAGAGAGAAGTGGTAAAATTTTTTGAGATTACATTTATTTATTTTCAAAAATTAAATGAAATTATGTTCCCGACAATTGTATGTTATTCCATGTAAATGTATCTTACGACGAAGTAATTGTGTCTCCAACTGATGAGCTTTATATTGCATGTGATAATAATGAGCTTATGAAAAATCGCTATTATGCATTCTCGGACGGTCTCGATGTATCATTATTAAAATGATGTGTGTGTGTATGTGTGTGTGTGTGTGCGTGCGTGCGTGCGTGTGTGTGTGTGTGTGTGTGTGTGTGTGTGTGTGTGTGTGTGTGTGTGTGTGAATTAACTTCGAGCGAAAATACGTTCAATAAAACGCATCGATTCACATCATCTGTTTTCACTCATTTTTAGGTCATTACACCGTGACTTATCTCTACCCATGTGATAACTCTCTCGAGTGGGTGTTATGTATAATAACAAGAAGCGAATGACAAAGAAAATATCATACACAAACGGTAGATTGTTAAAACATCAATTCGCGATACATTTTGTCACATTTTCCTTCAGTTTTCCATCGAAAAGACAGAGAGCTTTCTGTGAAAAATAAATGAGAGTGTACGAAAACTCAGGCTTTACGTCATGCGATCGGGATGAATGTGTTTACTATTCATGAAAATTATATAGTCGCGATCTTCATTATAACTATAGAAAGAACGGTGAAGAAGAAAGACAGGAGGCGCAGACATACAATATAAAGAAATGTCGGAAAATCGGCCACTCGACTGTGCTCTGATTAAAAGAGTCTTTTGAAGCGCACGGAGGAGGGAGAAGCCGGATTACTATTTTTCGCCACTCTTTCATCCCCTACAGGACGAAAATACACATAGCGGCGAATAGTCCCGGAGCGGACGCCGCTGGAAATAAGACGCGGAAAAAATTTCCGAAAAAAAGAAGCAAGAGAGGAGTGAAGATGAAGGATGCGCGCACGTCGCCGAAACGAAAGACATGCTAGACTGGTGCACTACTTCCGGGCTCCTTCATAACAAACCCTCCTCTTGTTCTCTCTTTGTACGACTCCGCTTTTGAAAGGAAATTTCCACATGAGGCATAACAACCGCTATAACAAAGCACCGAGAAAATAATTCCGTGTCCCATAAAGTTAATAATTGGTTTGCTAGCAATTTTTTCCTTTGAATGAAGTGTAAATTTAAATATAAGAACTCTCGAATATAAAATAACAGTTAAAAACAGAAATAGGATTAGTCAAACGCAGTTAGTAGTACGTAAATTAATGAAAAATGAAGTGCTTTTAATTGCTCTCGTAAATACAGTGAATGATACAAACGTTGGTTAAACATTTTCGTTCTCTTTTGAATCATCAAAATATAATACAAAGTGCTAATGGTTATCTGTTACTCTCAGGCATCATGAGGCAACCATAATGAATCTTTCTTCAAATGAAATTGTTCCAAATGAAATGTTTCCAAAAATCATTACGGCAAGCAATCGAAAGTCCATGAATGTAAGAGATATATTAGGTATGGGAAAAAGTTCGTGGCGTTTTTCCCATTAGATAGCATTAAAAAAACGCCACGAACTTTTTCCCACACCTAATATAATGTTGATAAAACACGTATAAAGCATGCATATCGTTATATTAAAGTTATATTAAAGTTGATTAATGTAAAAAAATAAAATTAAAAATAAAATTGATCAGTGTAAAAAATTACATAAATGGAATGATTTTGCTGAAGTATCTAAACATTTAGATAAACATTTGAAAATAACTTTGTTGGACTACAAAAATAATTATACACTGGAAAAAGAGTTTAGTACTTAACTGCTATCAAATAGTGAAATAATTTCAATGAAGTTTTCGGTTAATAAAATAAAAAATAACTTTACTTTTCTAAATATTTAATAGTATTGCCAAACATAATAATGTAACCAATCATTTAATAATAATTACTAAATATTTTAATTTAGAAAAAAATTATTTTTTGTTATATTAACGTAACATTTGATTGAAATTGTTTCACTCAACATTTGGTAACTATTATAAAATTCTTTTTTAGTGTATTGACATCCTATTGTATTAATTTAATTATTTTCAGATCTATATTTGACTAAATTTTTAGAGGCTCCAGCAAAAGCGTTTTTTCTGTTCCTAGTAAAAGGAAAAGTCAAAGACAATCTTAGAATAAAATTAATTAAAATGATACAACTGCACATGCTAAGTTTACAAGAGAAAGTGAGAGAGTTCTTTTTAATGTCATCTAGTAACGAGGGAAAATAGCATCGACGAGATTAGGAAAAATATATTAGAAAAGAAAACTTTTGTGCGTGAAACAATGGATATTCTTTTCTTTTTCTGCTAGACTTGAGCATAGAACAAAAGTAACATGTCCGAATGTGAATTTTTTAATATTAAATTATTAAAAACATTAAAATATACATTTTAAATTATTAAATTATGAAGAATGATAACATTAGAAGTAATTAAAGTTATTCACACTTTAATGTTTACATTTTGTGTCATCTACAAAAAGACTGAAGTAAATAACAATTGGAAAACATTGTATTTAATACGTATTTATTTATATATTTAATGTAATACAGTATTTATTAAAATTGCCTTATTTCTTCCAAAAGAGATTTTGGCTTTCTAAAATTTTGATTTACGCTACTTTTTCTTTTGTTTCTTTTTTTATCCGTTTCTCGAGAAGGCGTATCGCTTCGAAATAAAGTGGATCATCAGGCCGCTAAGATGCTATTTTATTTGTGTGTTTTTGTCGTATAACAAATTTTTCAAGTCTGTTGATTGGTTATAGGATAGAGAGATCCGAGGATCTCTGTCCTCCACATATTGTATGAAAAAAATGCACAAATGAAATAGCATCCATACTTTGTATTACATGATTACCTCGAAAACCACGTGTGTATCGTGAGTGCGTGCGTGCGCGTGAATATGCGTGCATGCTGACCCGATGCGTCGTGTCGGGGCTGCCATCGCGTTCGTTCACTCTTTATAAATAGAAGCTTTAAATTCTGTCGCGAGTCGGGCGTGGCAGGCCGCAAGAGAAGAGATCTACGATGATCCTAGTCACGAAACACATACATACATCATTCAACGCGATCCGCTCGTTCTTTCTTCTCGTCTCGTGTCCTGGAGTAGCACGCCGCCGTTAATTCTCTTTCATCTTGTTATTTCAAATAACATTCGCTTTTTTTATCGAAATATCTCGTTAATTTTCGAGTAGGTAACAGCACAGTCTCATGTGTGACCGTCGACTTACAATTAGTTCGAGGGAACATTTTCAACTTTCGTTTTTTTCCTTCCTTCATAAATTCAAATTTTCAAAAATATATTTTAATAATTTTTCTGAATAATGAGAACTTTTTTTTACGTTTTAATTATTTCTTTTCATTTTTTATTTTATTACTCAGAATCATTACTCGCGGCTTTATTATACTGTACGCATATTAATTAAGAAGTAAAATACAAATGTCGAAAATATTTCTTCTATATTTAAACCAGAGGTATATGATTTTTTATGCCATTATTTTTTATGCGATTGCATGTGATTTAATTACTAGAGAAATTCTATGTCTATATACACTTAAATATCAAATTAAATATCAAAGCAATAATAACTCAATACCTTGATAACTTTGAATATCTTACATAACATTTTATTATTTTTTAATTATTTTTCTTGTGTTCCATAATGTAAAGTAATCCATTTTTGTGATTAGTTTTAAAGTAAACAACGTCCATATTTAACGAATGCATTTAGCAAATAATAAACTTGAGTTAAATATAAGTCAAATTTAATACATTTTATACATTAAATTATTGTACCTAACTCCATTGCTTTTAAATAAATTCATGATATATTGAATTAATTTAGTATAGAAATATACATATAATGGCGACTATTTATGGAAATATATAAAAAAAAATAACTCAAACATAATATATATAATGAATTTAATAGTGTTTACGCAATTATACACTAAAAAATTTTAATGAATATTTATTTAAATAGTATTACTAGCTAAACATCTTATGGTAAATAAATACCTACTTACTTAAATCAAATTAATAATTCGTATGTACCAAATAAATATACCTCTATATTTAGTAAATATTAAATTGATACTAAATTTAAATAAATGATTTAACATTTAATCTATTTGTTTTCAGTGAGTATGTTTTCAATAATTTACTAAATCGCACGCGAATAGCACGAAAGATCGCATCGTATATCTCTGGCATAGATCTGATATTTTAATTTATATTATTCATAAATCACGTACGAACGATAGAATCCTTGATCGATTGAATCGAATCTTTCGGTCGATTCAGCATTGAATCGAATGGCTTCGAATTGAACACGTTTGAAAATTTAGCCGAGCATAAATTCCGAGGAAAGCTCTCTGTTGCGGGTATCGGTGTTGCATAAATCAGTCGGGGATTCGCGGAACGAGTAGGTAGTATAAAGTTCACGTGAAGTACGATCGGTACACAAGTCGGATATTATTCATTGACCCGACATGACCTCGACACTGTCATCGTTTCTGTCGAGTTATCCCTTTATTATTTCTCACTCCCGCTGTACTTTCAATTTTAACGGATATTTATCTCTCTTTCTTACAGATATTCGGCGCGTCTACGAACTAAGACTTGATATGCCACGCCTTCTGTAAGGTAAGATCATTTTTCATTATAATCAGCTGAATCAAGTTTCCTAATTCTACACGGAAAGAATTTTGCTGAAATATTAAAAAAATTTAGCTAGACCCAGATCTGAAAATAATTTTGTTGAATTATCAAAATAATTATGTATAGGGCATTCAAACATGAGTGATGCTGCAAAAATTTTTGACATTCTATTGTAATCAACTTGAGTGTCCTACAGTATAATTAATTTGATAGTTTGAGTATAATTATTTAATAGTTCGATACAATCATTTAAATTTTCAGATTTGTTTTTAGTTAAATTTTTAGATACTAGCAAAAACGTTTTTTGGAGAAAAGGAAGTAGAGAAATAGATTAGAAAAAAATGTTTTCTTTTTAATATTAACTTTTATTCGATTTTTACCATGACTTTTTCAAGAAACATTATCACATTATACTTTTTTTTTAATAATCTTAATTTATTAAAATGTTTCTTATAAATGTTTTATATCGCTATTTCGACATTAATAGTTTTATACTTTATAATAGTATTTAGAAAATTATTTTGCCATTTGCATGATATTTAATCTTTCATTTAAATTCATCAGTAGTTTGTAGTGTAGAACTTTCTTAGCTCTGCTGTAAATAAACAATAGACATCTTTAGTAATCGTACGTTAAAACAAATAATTCGAATAGGTAATAATTCTAATGGATAAATCAATAAATTAAATAAAGCTTTTCAGAGCCGAGACAGGCTATTAATGTGTATTAATATATATGGACGTTTTGCATCAATGCAATAAAAATTTGCATCTGATGCCATGAACCAATGGTCGCTGTAAAATATTAGATTCGACATAAACAATAACTATGACACTTTAAGTTTAATATACTAATTCCAAATCCGCCATGAACTTTATAATTCTATCTCTAGGTTTGTAATCATTTATAGCAATCATTTTTAAACCGATTCATCAAGTTTTTACATTTAAATCAACAATGTTATAAGAACATTCGTGACTTTTGCGGATTTCAGACGTCATATTTGAGCCATTATTGAATTTTTCAAAAGGCACGTTTCATTCGAAAGTACACAAATGTGCGAATATTTTGAGACCTTAAATATTTTTTTCGTTGCGTCAAATTTTGGAAGGAGAGGTAGCCCGTTTGACACGAAATGTTCCATATATATTTTTTATTTATGAAATTTTTCAGGAAACGTTTATGTTTTAAATTTTTAATAAAGTATATATATCTATATATTTACACACTAGTTACTTATATTGCCTCTAAAAGACTTTATTTAATTTATTAAATAGTATGTTAAATTGCCATAATAATTGCATCTTTCTGATGTAATCATTTGATCGGGCGATCATCGAGCGAGATTTATGACCAAGCATTTAGCAAAAGCATTGTTTTTTCAATTAACGGGAACAAAGGCAGATACGCGGCAGATTTTACAGAAGAGTTCGCATTGTTCTATTCCGAAATGCACGCGAAACGTATCATGACATGAGAGCGATATTATTTCGCATTCCATTGCTTCTAGATGCCATTGCGATGAGAGAGAGAGAGAGAGAGAGAGAGGGAGAGGATGGATCGATGGCTCGTCGTCGCGGATGGTCGCCCGACTGTAATTGTTCCGCGAAACCGGAAGCGCGTAATTACGCTACGTATCGAATGGAAAATTGTGCGCCGTCGTTCGACGGTTCCTGCATGCATTCCGGGATGCATGTGCCGCCCAGCTTTTGCAGCAATTCCAGCCGTATCCATGTTGCACGGACAATTGAAAATTCTTAAATGTTTTCATCCTTTATGAAGTAATTAAAAAATCGTTAATTATTCGTTAGTGATTAGTGTAGCTGCAATATTTGATGCGAAGGTGTGGAATTTTGCAACGTGAAGTAAAAGAACACTGTTCCTTAAAATAACTAAAAATCAAATCTTTATATCTGGAAACAGAATGTTTCGGCGCTAATCCTATTTAAGCACTTCTGTTATATCTACGTAAAAATCAAACACTTTATATCTCTAAACATATAAAATATATCTTATCTATTTTTCTCAGTTAAGATTATCGTTTTATATAAATACAGAACTCTAAATATTATATAATCATGGATTACTATTTTATAATTACGAAAATTCAAAATAGTAATAATATTTTTACAATATTATTGATTTACATAGTGACGTTTTAATTTACGTAATAATTTTGATATACAAGGGTCAATTAAATACAAACGGGAATTTTTTTTTATTATTTTTTATTGGACGAAAATAAAAATATAAAGAAAACAAATTATTTTTCTACTTAGTTCTCTGCTACATTAATACATTTTTGTCAGCGAATAGAGAATTTGGCGATATTTCGTTTTCATAAAAAGTAGTAAGTTGCAGCCAATTGCGCACGAATTCCTCTACACCAGCATTGTCCACGAATCGTATTGTCCTCTCAATTCTTCTTTCAGCGGCTCAAATAAATGATAATCGCATGGAAAGATATCTTAATGCGATTATCACTTGTTTGAGCTGCTAAAAGAATTGGGAGGATTCAAGGACGATGCCAGTAGAAGAATTCGTGCACAATAAACTGCAGACACAATCTACTACTTTTTGTGAAAAAGGGATCATCAAATTCAAAATCCGCTGGCAAAAATGTATTAATGTAGCAGGAAACTATGTGGAAAAATAATTTATTTTTCTTATATTTTTATTCTCGTTTAATAAAAAAATATTCCTGTTTATATTTGATTTACCTTCGTATATGTCCCTGATTGACAAATCTTGATCAATAAAACGGGTTGATATTAGAAAAAAAGTTCGACATGAAAGGTGATACACATATTAGCATTAGTCTGTGGCCATTTGTTGCAAAGCCAGCAATCTTTGAATGGCGCAGATATTCGCTCCAACTCGTATAAACTTTTTAATGATTTCTCTATGAAATTATGCTGACTGTATTCCTGAAGGCGACAATTGTAAGTGGCGGCGCCATAAACACGCCAAATTCGACATTAATTCTATAGTTAAAGTATGTTAGAAATTGTGTCAAGGCCGTAGTTGCTCTTATCGATAAAACTATCTCACAAGCAACGCGATTAATTTTCACGGATCGCAGCTCTCCGAAGTCGCGATAACTCGAAATCCGATAATTTTCACACGACATTTAATGTTAAACCAATCAAGTGTGATTTAACTTTTCTTGTCAAACACGGTACTCTTAATTATATAAAATTTAAGTAAGAATTTTTAATTTTTACATTATTATTAGGCAAAGCAAAATGCAATTAAATCAATTATTATTAAATAACAAAATCTATCATTATTTATGCTTAGATCTTGAATAATTAATAATTATGATTAATAACGGAAATAAGCGGAGCGAAAATAATTATCGGTTATGATTTATTTCATCGTTCCAGTCAGCAATCAGAAAATAATTGCACTTTTGATTATGATTGATGTAACAAATTAGTGGTATGTTAAAAAAAATACTAATCCTCTTTTATGCAATCCGTATGTTAATTTAATTTCAAATGCGTAAAGCCCATAATTAATGTAAAAAATAATTATCGATTAATTATATCAAAAGTAGCAAGGAAATAATTAATTATTGCTGAACAAACTTATCAAATCTCTGTATCTTCGAGTCCGCGCAGAAATTAAAAAATTTTTTTGGCTTTTTCATTCCGAATTACTCGAAATTTAAAACGATAAGAAAACTGCATAATGAATTTTCTTACAACTGTTAGATATCAAAGGAACAATAGTAATTAATTTAATCCCTTAAATCAAATAATAAATTGTTATCCTTAACTCCCTTGTATCAAAATGTAAATCAATCCACTGTAATTGGCTGTGAATGGCTTAGTTTTAAAATAATAATGTTTATATTAATGCAAATAACAAATTAAATTGGAATCAAATTTAATATAGTTCCTGAGTTAAATTACTTAATTTCATTGTTTTAATTAAATTAACGACATATTGAATATACAGAAAAAAAATTTTTTTGTACACTTGTGTCAAAATTATCTGTTAAAATTTTTGTGTTGAATTTTTAATATATATCCAAGTATTAATTTATCATAATATAATTGTATTATTTGAATATTTTGTGTTAAATTGATATTTTACATTTCTTAGAGTTAAAAAATATAATTTATAAGTAATTAAACAAAAATAATATAGTTTTAACAGTAATAAATAAAAGATGAAGTTACATGTTAATTTAACATGTTTGATTATAAATTTAATTTTATTAAAGAAATATGTTTCCACAATATGTTTCTAAATTATGCCAAAGTATTATTTATATTTTTGTATTAATTTTTCATAATGTTTATATTTTTTAACTTTCTAACATATACATCTTGTATTAAATTAATACTAAAATTTGAGTCCATCGTTGGAATGTGAAATTTAACAGAAATTTTCCAAGTT
>Ga0157364_1009308_pt1 | contig 10173 bp, 13 predicted proteins | sample AttsexASBM2_FD_111476 | JGI IMG/M metagenome (GOLD analysis project Ga0157364, IMG submission 111476) | Fungus gardens microbial communities from leaf cutter ant in Ribeirão Preto, State of São Paulo, Brazil - Atta sexdens ASBM2 | ecosystem: Host-associated > Fungi > Mycelium > Unclassified ... | reverse complement strand
TACAAGAGTTGTTTCATTGCTTAACCCTTTGAGCTTTGAATCATAACATTAGAACTCGATTCCAAATCTTCAACCGCTTAACACTAGCCCTTGAATCCCTTCACCCTTTCTCTTATTTCTTATTATCCTCGACCAAAGGTCAACACCGACCTTTAGTCAAGAAGAGTACTGCCGGATCCTAGGCATAAGGGGTGCACTAGCCAGACAGGGGAAGTTTGGCTGCTCATCTACACTAAAGCCCACTAGTGTATCTTGGGTGTATCACCTTTTGTGGATGTGCTTGTTACATTTTTTCATGTATCAACCTTGTGCTACAGGCCCCCTTGTGGTCTGTCTACGCAAAGGAATAACAGGTGTTCTTAAAACACTTGTTTAGAGTAGAATGACCTTCTTAGGTCAAAATCACATATATTTTCCTTTAGGGCAGTAGTCGGTAGACCTAAGTAGTCAGTAAACAGTATAGGCAGGGCAAGAAGAGGACATGCTATTACCTACCGAGAATCCTGTCATCATCTGAATATGAATCTGAGAGCGACACCAGCACAGGTTCCGCTCTCCCATTATACACATCTTCACCTCCAACACCACCACCACCATCAACCTCATCGGCTCACCCCCATCATACAACATCAACATGAGTCAACTAAACCTTCACGAAATCATTAGGCAGCAGCAGGAGCAGTTGGCTGCAATGCAGGTGCAAATCTAGGCCCTGCTTGCGGCGCAGGGAGGAGTAGGAGCAGGAGCAGGAGAAGAAGCAAGAGGATCCAACATGGGATCTCACATAGAGGTGGCAAAACCGGCTATCTTCAACGGAGAAGTAGCAAAAGTGGGGGGTTTTATTACAGCATGTAGATTGTTTTTGAGAGTGAAGCTGAGAGAAACAACGGTAGAAGAGCAGGTGCAATGGGTTTTGTCATATGTACAGGGGGGATCAGCAGATGTATGGAAAGAGAATGTGATGGAAGAACTGGAATCAGGAGAGATGGAATATGAGTTGGCAGAAGAATTCTTGACAAGTTTAAAGAAGGAGTTTGGTGGAGGAGAGGAGGAATCCATGAAAGTGGCAGAATTAAGAAAGATGGAATAAGGAGGGAAAATGATGGAAGAGTTTATTCAAGAGTTTAAAAGAGCAGCAAGGGGAAGTGGATACAAGAGGCAGCCGTTGATGGAGGAGTTTAAGAGGGGAATGAATAGAGGAATTCAGAAGAAGTTGATGAAGTCGGAAAACCCACCGACTTCCATAGAACAATGGTACAGGAGGGCAATGGCCCTTGACAGGAATTGGAGGGAAAGCAGGAGGGAGGAAGAGAGATTGTGAGGGAAGAAGGAACTGGAAGGAGGGGCTCCAAAGCAGGAGCAAAGACAGAGCCTGCCATGACCTTTAGTGTGGCAGAGGAGGCAACCATTGCCTCAGCAGGCAACAACAGGGCCTGCTCCGATGGAGGGAGTAGAGAGGACAAATGTGGTAGTTGTTAGAGTGCAGGGACAGGGTGCGGGGGTTCCCCCAAGAAAGGACCCTTATGCAATGGAAGTAGATAGGGAGAGAAACTGCTATGCTTGTGGGGGCTTTGGGCATATGGCCCGCCATTGTAGGAATCGAGGACAGAGGAGAAGAGTGGCAGAGAATAGGAGAGTGGAGTACGGGGGAGGGAGAATTGAGGAGATTACAAACTTTGCAAACAATTTAAAAGAGGAGGAGAATCTAGAACTCCTCAACTAGGTTCTCAAAATAGATATAGTATATTAGCTATGACAATAAATGCTGATGCACCAAAATCAGAGGAGAAAGAAGTAAGAAAGGCAGAGGGAAAGATATTGAGGGAAGTGACAGTGAAAATAGGATTAGAAAGAATTGATACACAGGAAGGAATAACGGTAGAGGTGCTGTTGGATAGTGGGGCAATGGGGTTGGTAATGAGCTCTGAGTTCGCCAAGAAACAGGGCTTTAAGTTAAAAAAGTTGGAGAGGCCGATGCAGGTGAGAAATGTGGATGGGTCGTTCAACAAAGAAGGACCGATAGAAAATACAGTGGAGGTAAACATATATTATCAGGGGCATAGGGAAAGGACAGAGATAGATGTTATAGGGGGACAGAAGTGGAAGGTGATTTTGGGAATGCCATAGTTAGCATGCCACAATCCGGAGATCGACTGGAGAACAGGGGAGGTCAAGATGACGAGATGTCCAGAAGAGTGTGGGAAGCAGTGGAGACCAGTACAAGGGAAGTTGGGATGGGAAAAACAAGAGGAAGAAGAAGTAAAGGAGGAAGCGGGAAAAAAGAGAGAGGAAAAAGAGAAGAAGAAGAAGAAGCAGAAAAAAGGAAAAACAGTGGAAGTAAGAAAAGTAGCAGAAGAATGGGAGATATGGGATGAAGAAGAGGAAGCGGTGAAATCAGAGGTGGAAGTAAGGAAGTTAGTACCGGAGAAGTTTCATAAGTGGATAAAGGTATTTGGGAAGAAGCAGTCAGAGAGAATGCCCACGAGAAAATTGTGGGATCATGCAATAGATGTAAAAGAGGGGTTTATGCCACGAAAAGGGAAGGTATATCCTCTGTCGAGAGAAGAAAGAGAGGAAGTCAGAGAATTCGTGAAGGAGCAGTTGAGGAAGTGATACATTCGGCCATTGAAGTCACTGCAAATAGCACCAGTGTTCTTTGTGGGAAAAAAAGATGGTAAGAAGAGGATGGTACAAGATTATTGATATCTTAATGAGTGGACAATAAAAATAATTATCCACTCCCTTTGATTTTGGATGTCTTGGAAAACATTAGGACTAAGAAAATTTTCACGAAGATGGATCTGAGGTGGGACTATAACAACATGAGAATCAAGGAGGGAGACAAGTGGAAGGCAGCGTTCATGACGCTGGAAGGGTCGTTTGAACCAACCATGATGTTCTTTGGGTTGATGAACTCCCCAGCAACTTTTCAAACTATGATGAACAAGTTGTTGAGAGACCTCATTAACACAGGAAAAGTAGCGGTCTTTATTGATGATGTGATAGTGGGAACAGAGACAGAGGAGGGGCATGATGAGTTAGTGGTGGAGGTAATTAAGAGGCTGGAAGAGAATGATTTGTATGTGAAACCAGAAAAGTGTAAGTGGAAAGTGAAGGAAGTGGAATTTTTAGGAGTAGTAATAGGACCAGAGGGAATTAAGATGGAGAAGGAGAAAGTAAAAGGAGTCTTGGAGTGGCCGACACCAAAATGCGTCAAAGATGTGCAGAAATTCTTAGGACTGGCAAATTATTATCATCGGTTTATAGAAGGGTTTGCAACAGTAGCAAGGTCATTACATGACCTGGTAAAAAAGGATAAAAAGTGGGAGTGGATAGAGAGAGAGGAAAAAGCATTCAAGGAGTTGAAAGAGAGGTTTACCAAGGAGCTGGTATTGGCAGCTCCTGATATAGACAAAAGGATGAGAATGGAGGTGGATGCATTGAATTACGCAACGGGAGGTGTACTATCAATGGAATGCAAAGATGGATTATAGAGGCCAGTAGCCTTCCTCTCTAAGTCATTAAACAAAACCGAGAGGAATTATGAAATACATGACAAGGAGATGTTGGCTATTGTGAGAGGATTAGAAGCATGGAGACATTTGCTGGAGGGAGTGCAGTACAAAATTGAGATCTGGACCGATCATAAGAATTTAGAGTACTTCATGAAAGCGCAAAAGTTGAACAGGAGACAGGCCAGATGGGCTTTATATTTGTCTCAGTTTGATTTTACCTTGAAGCATGTGGCAGGAGTAAAAATGGGGAAAGTAGATGGACTCAGTCGAAGAGCAGATTGGAAGATAGGGGTAGATAAAGACAATGATAATCAAATATTTATTAAGGACAATTGAATTCGTAGTATGTATGAAGTAGTTGTAGAAGGACCAGAGGTAGATTTACTAGAGAAAATAAAAAAGGCAAGAAGTAAGGACGAGGATGTAGTTAGAGTAGTAGAGGAGATGAAAAAGACAGGAGTTAGAGAGTTAAGAGGAAATGAGTGAAAGATTGAAGGGGATCTAGTATTGAAGGAAGGGAAGGTGTATGTGCCTAAGGATGAAGAACTGAGAGCAGAAGTAATCCAGTTACATCATGATATGCTGGCAGCTGGACATAGAGGGAGATGGAAGATGGTGGAACTGGTGACAAGAAACTACTGGTGGCCTGGGGTGACAAGAGATGTGGGGAGATATATGGAAGGGTGTGATTTGTGTCAAAGAATGAAGAATAGGGCAGAGGAGCTGGTGGGTAAACTAAAGTTGAGCAAGGTGCCAGAAAAGCCATAGACGCACCTGACAGTAGACTTTATTACAAAGCTACCAGTAGTAGCAGGAAAGGACACGATCCTGATAGTATGTGATAGGTTGTCCAAAATGACACACTTTGTGGCAACAATGGAAGGAACATTGGCAGAAGGATTGGCGAGGTTGTTCAGGGACAATGTGTGGAAGCTACACGGATTACCAGAGAGTGTGGTACCGGATAGGAGACCCTAGTTTGCGGCAGAATTAATGAAGAAATTGAATAGGATGTTGGGAATCAAGATGAAGTTGTCAACTGCATTCCACCCACAAACAGATAGGCAAATGAAACAGATGAATCAAGAATTGGAGCAGTATCTCCAATTCTTTATTAAGCATAGGCAGAAGAATTGGCCGGAGTGGTTAGCAGCAGCAGAATTTGCGATAAACAACAAGGTACATACAGCAACAAAGGTTTTGCCATTTATGGCAAATTATGGAAAAGAAATAAGAATGGGAGAGAACATTAGGAGGAAAGGAAAAGTGGAGAGTGCAAAGGAGTTTGTAGAAAGAATGAAGAAGGTTTACGAAGAAGCAGAGGCAGCATTGAGGAAAACCCAGGAAGAGATGAAGAGGTACGCAGATAGGAGAAGGAAAGAGACAGAAGAATGGAAGAAGGGAGATCGGGTATTATTGAGCACTAAGGACTTAGTGTTTAAAGAAAGACCAAGTAAAAAGTTGATGGAGAGATATATAGAACCTTATGCGATAGAAGAAGTGGTGTCCTCAAACACGGTAAAATTACGATTGCCGAGTTCAATGAGGATTCATCCAGTAGTAAATGTTAGCCGAATTGTGAGGTATAAAGAGCAGATGAAGGAACAGAAGAAAGAGGAAGGGAAACCAGTAGAGGTAGAGGGAGTTGAAGAATGGGAAGTTGAAAAAATATTGAACAAGAAAAAAATGAGTGGAGTGGAGAAATATTTGATAAGGTGGAAGGGATTTATGGCTGAAGGGGATACTTGGGAGAGGAGAGAAAATTTGAAAAATGCAGAAGAATTGATTGAAGAGTTTGAGCGAGGAGGGATAGAAGTTAGAAGACAGGAGGGAGAAGTAGATGAGTACAGAAGGATAGAGTTACTGGGGAAGTATACGGCGAAATTATTGTATGGGTGGGATGATCGAAAGTTTGAGGAGAAATACTTGAATAAATTGGAAAAGAATTGGAAGAAGTGGAAGGAAGATAGGCAGATTGACAAAAGTGAGTATTTGAAGATGATAGAAGAAAAAATGGAGGAAGAAAACAAGAAGATAAGAAGAAAAGACTGGAGAACAGGACATTTCTCCAGAGGAGAAATCTTAAGAGGGGGGTAATGTTAAGATTGTTGACAATAGACTTCATTTTTATTTTCTCTTGTCTTTTTTAGTTTATTTTTCTTTCTTTTTCTTTTTCTATTTTTAGAACAACTTGGGTTAGGGTTTATCAGTCACACTGTCACATCAGTCACAAGTTGATGATGTAGTCACAAGACTGATCACGAGACTTGAGAGAATGGAATAGAAGGTTCTAGAATAAAGTGACATCATACAGCATGGACAACACATGTTGGCCTCATGTCATACACATGGTTATTAGGATAGGGTGCACAGTAGTGAGCATGGACCATGAGTAGTAGTATATAAGGTAGACTACTTTGTACTAGGAACTCTATTGAGTTCTCTTGTATTACTCAATACAAGAGTTGTCTTATTGCTTAATACTTTGAGCCTTAAGTCATAACAACATAGATGTATTATCTGTTACCCTACCGAGCATTGCGAATCCGTTATAGCTACTGAGATCTAGTTAGGACTCCCTAGACCTCCTTCCCTATTTAAATTACTGTCCTGATCTACCTTCATTCTTCTGTTCATTCCCATTCCTCTGTTTCTACAATTTCTTGCTAAATGTCCAAATCCTCTACATGCGTAACAATTCCGATTCTCCCTCCTATCCATATCCATAGCATATGGGTTCCTTTGAGAAAACCCTGCCCCTTGCTGTTGGGGTCTCACCATTGCTGCATTCGTCCTTTCTACTCCTTCCATCGGAGCAGGTCCTGTAAGAACCTGCTGTTGAGGCGTCTCCTGTCTTCTTGGCCAAACCTGAGGCTGTGGCAATGATTGCCCAAGTGCCCTTGCTGATTTGATCTTAGAGCTGGTACCCCATTGATCTCCTTCCTTTCTTTCAATCTCTCTTCTTCTCTCCTGCTTTCCCTTCAGTTACGATCTAGGGCAATTGCCTTTCTGAACCAGTGCTCAATAGTGGCCGGTTGGTTCTCTGCTTCCATCAACTTTCTTCTGATGCTTCCATTCATACTCCGTTTGAATTCTTCAATCAGTGGGCATCCCTCATAACCGCTTCTTCTTGCTGTCCTCTTGAAATCTTGTATGAATTCTTCCATTGTTCTTCCTTCTTGTTCTATCTTCTTTAATTCTGCTACCTTTACTGATTCCTCATCTCCTTCTCCAAACTCTTTCTTTATCTCTGCCAAAAATTCTCCTGCTGACTCAAATTCAATTTCTCCCATTTCCAATTCCTCCATAATGTTCTCCTTCCAAATATCTGCTGATCCACCTTGGACATATGATAATATCCATTGGACTTGCTCTTCTACTGATGCCTCCCTCAGCCTCATTTTTACATACAACCTGCATGCTCCTATGAAACCAGAAACCTTCAACGGTGTCCCGTCAAAAGTTTGTGGTTTTGCCACCTCAGTGGCTGCTGATGTGCCTCCTCCAACTCCTCTTCCTGCTGTTCCTCCCACCTGTGCTGTTAGCGCTGCAATCTGCTTCTGGAGTTGCTGTATAATGGCTGGATAGTCAGGTTGACTCATGGTGTATGGTGGTGGTGGTGATGGTGATAATGATGGTGATATAAGAGGTGGTGGGGTAGGTTGTGATGACTGGTGAGCCGAAAGGACCAATCCTGCACTGGACTCGGCCTCTGACTCGTATTCTGACTCTGAAATCTCTATAGGTGATAGTGGGCCCTCTTCTTGTCCCACCTACACCATCTACTAACTACTTGTCTACTTCCCTACTGACTACTGTCCTAAAAAATGCCTGACTAATATTTCTAAGAAGGGAATGTCTACTCTAGATGAGACTCGTAGGAGACCCCACCGTTCCTCTGTGTGGACAGGCTACAAGGGAGCACTGCAGCATGAGGCTTCTACTTGAAATACTATTTAACACGTCTACACAAGGTAATACATCTTACTGCACCAGTGGGCTTTAGTACAACAAAATGACTAGGATTCCCCCTCCTAGTTGGTATGTCCCTTAAGCCTAGGGTCTGGCTGTTCTTCTTGACGAGAGAGCTGTGCTGCTCACCATCGAGGATGATGATAGAGTGTGAGAGTAGGGAAGGTCCTGTGTTGGACGGTCCCAAGAGAAGGTAATCGAGTTCTAATGTTACAACTCAAAGACCTTAGGGTTGGTCAATGGGAAGAATCTTGTATTGGGTTTACACAAGAGAACTCAATAAAGAGCTCTACACAAGATAGTCTATCTTATATACTAAACTACTATGGTCTATGCTACTACTTCTTTAGCCTACCCTAAACGACTATGTGTATGCCTTAAGGTCAACATATGTTTCACATGTTGTATGACGTCATCCTTCCAGAACCTTCTACATTCTTCCATGCGTTATGTGACTTATGACTGTGTCATCTGATATGACCTGATGTGTGATAGCATGATCTTTGTCACTCTAACCCTAACCCTAGTTCTAAAAATAGATAAAAGGAAAATAAATCAAAAAGAAAATAGAAATAAGAAAAGAAAATAGAAGAATATTAAGTCCACCTCTTTTGTTCTTGACAAGAAGTCTATCAAACAAATAAACTATAGGACTTATTATGATTGAAGACTCAAAGTATTAAGTTAACAAAAGAACCTTGTATTAGGTTAATACTAACCTACTTTAGAGGCTATACATTATTTATAAGATTAATATATAATAAATATGCTATATAACATTATTGTTTTAAAATCTTCTATATTCTTCTATGTATTATTTGATTGTGTGAATGTGACTGTAACATATGTAACTAATGTGTGTGACAATTGTGATATCACACTATAACTTTAATTTATACCAAAAATGAATATGTGAAGCAGAGATATACTATATATTATTCATAATGGAAATTAGGTCACTATATAACAATAGAATAGTAAGCATCTTCAGAAACCTCATCCTGTTCTTTTTAGGAATTCCTAGAAGTAAGTTATATTTTCCATATAGCTTCATAATAAAACTTGAAAATTCTTAGAGCTTTAAAGTAAACTTTGTACTTTTACTTGACAATTTCTTGAGATAAGAAGTTACTATATTAGTTAAGTTTTAATAATACTTTAGTGAGAATCACAAAATATATATCATATATCAAAGTCTAAACTTCAAGTATAAATGTTTTTCATGATAGACTTACTCTTACTCTAAACCTCACAAGTAACTTGTCTTCTATAACAGAGTTGCTCTCTTCAAAACTCTATGAATATTCAGTTTTCCATAGCAGAGTTATACTTCTATCCAAACACTATATTCTGTTAGTATTTTGCCATAAATCATGCTAATCAAAAATCTACCTAGCTTGTGTTATGAACTTATCCCTTAGAGTTGGAAATAAGAACAACCCTTGTATTAGAGTAACACAAGAGAACTCAATGGAGATCTCTTTACAATCTAGTCTACCTTATATACTACTACCAATGGTTTGTGCTTACTACTGCACACCCTACCCTAAATGACCATGTATAGAACATAAGGTCAACATGTGATATCCATGTTGTATGACATTATTTGTTCTAGAACCTTCTACCTTGTTCCATGTATCTTGTGACTCATGACCATTACTAACCCTAACCCTATGTTCTAAAAATAGAAAAGTAAAGAAATAGATCGAAATGAAAATGAAAATGAGAAAAACTAAGTCCACCATTTGTGAACTTGATAGCTTGGAGTGAACAAGAAATAGATCATAAATAGTGCAGTGATATCATAGTGTAAATATAACACTCATCTAGAATTTAGGACAAGAAGCTAAAGTCCTAGATACAAATATGTTACAAACTTAAGACCTTAGAGTTGGTCAAGCAAATAAACCTTATATTGGATTAACACAAGAGAACTCAATGGAGAACTCTATACAAGATTGTCTATCTTATATACTAAACTACCATGGTCTATGCTACTACTTCTTTAGCCTACCCTAAACAACCATGTGTTTGCCTCAAGATTAACATGTATTGCACACATTGTATAATATTATTCTTCCAGAACCTTCTACATCTTTCTCTATGACCTTGTGACTTGTGACCATTACTGTGACCGATGTGTGACAGTGTGACCATGATGTCACTCTAACCCTAACTCTAGTTCTACATAAAGAAAATAATATAAAAAGAAAAAAGAAAAGAAAAGAGAATTAAATAAAGAAACTAGCGTCCAAGCTTCACATATCTGACAAGACAAGACTCTATATAAGTGCTCTATAATAGATTCTAAGTCCAAATGCTTATAAAGAATTTTTGTTCTATTAATTGTCTTTATAGAAATATCCATACTTGATTGCTCACAATCATTCCTATGGTACCCAGTTGTTAACAGAGCATATTATAACATTGAATATAAATCATTTCTTGACAGGAGTTAGATATAGACACTAATCTCACTTGATATAGAGAACTGCTAAACTATATAGTAATAGCATCACTTGAGTTTTCAAGTGTTTTGGACACTTTCTTTTATATTTAAAGACCACTAAATATTCTGTAATCTTCAGTCTGACAATTGACTATAGTTTCCATTGCTCTTAATACTAAAACTCTGATGTTGATGGTGACATACTTATTACTCAGTTTTACTATCTTGAACTTTGTT
>Ga0157364_1009307_pt1 | contig 10174 bp, 6 predicted proteins | sample AttsexASBM2_FD_111476 | JGI IMG/M metagenome (GOLD analysis project Ga0157364, IMG submission 111476) | Fungus gardens microbial communities from leaf cutter ant in Ribeirão Preto, State of São Paulo, Brazil - Atta sexdens ASBM2 | ecosystem: Host-associated > Fungi > Mycelium > Unclassified ... | reverse complement strand
TGATAGTATTTCATTTCACACAATTGCCATAGCAATTTCTTCGGTATACAAAAATAGCCTTTGTTGATTACAATTAGATATGCTATTCTCTATAAATATCTTCTTTAAAAATGAGTCTTAAATGGTTTATAAATTTCGTTTATAAATTTCGACAGATATCAAGAAAACATAACAGTTATTATTGTAATTTATAAATTAAGAGTAAATGTATAAATTCCAAAAATATAAAGATTTTTATTTCGAAAATAGATATAAAATGGACATAACATTCCTTAGATGTACGTGATAATAATTTTATAGCTACATCTATTAGATGAATAACATTAAAAAATTTATATTCCTCTCTACTCTCTCCTTTCATAATAATATATCTCTCTTATCAATTTTTGGAAGTGCTTAGCAAAAAAAACAGAATCGACTTAAACTGAATTGGATATTTTGCCGACTCCGTCATATATTTCGAGATAGGACGGCGCCTTAGATCGGTGAAGCATTTTAACATTTTTCTCCATCACACCAGAGCGATCAATTCAAAATACAATCGCCAGTACGATCGCATTAATGACTCTCAACTAAGTGCACGTTTTTAGGAACACTACATTCGTCTCCCTGATCCATGATCCAAGCCTGCTACGTCCCTTTACAACACACCGACGTCTCCGTCCACCTTCCATGGTCTTCTACCAGCAACCACTTCTGCCTCCCCTCAGCCCCTTCGTGCCACGACACGCTGGAGAGGCAGCCGCACTCCTGCTCATGCTCTTCTTTACGTGCAGGCGAGTTTAACAGTAACAGTACGTCACCCTGTCACTCTTTCCCTTCCTCTTCCTCCCTCAATCTCACTCTCGCCCTCTCTTTCTTTTCTCCTCACGACGTCTCGCCCTATCTCCTTTCTCCGACCGTTCTCTCTCTCTCTCTGTCTCTCTCTCTCTCTCTTTCTCTCTCGCGCTCTCCTTAACAGCCTTCACTCTCTAAAAGCCTGGGTGTGATCTATGGCGGGACGTTGCGTCACTCGGGGAACAGATGCAGGGCTCGTATATTACTCGGCCATATCTACGAGCAAGACGGCGGAGAAGGGAAGGGGCGAGCGGGGAAAGGGAGATGTAAAGAGGGCGAACCTTGCCGTACGGTCAAAAGAATGGCGAATGTCACAAATCACTCGGCTTTTGTGTGACACCCAACCCTCGCTCGAATTTTTTTCTCTCCAGGGTAAAGAAAATTTACTTGTTGACGAAGAGATTCCTGCTAAACGTCAGCGTGCCAGTGTGCGCAAGGGGATTGTTTTAAAAATTGAATTTTTCGTCGCCGTGAAATTTCGCCTTGTTCGATGAATGGACGCCATCAAAGGCGAAAGAACAAGTTTAATCTCTTGGGATGAAAAGTCCATTCGGACCTGACGTCGCTTTAATTGTGTCAAAACTAACATCGAGTAGATCGAAGTTTGCGCTCTGCGAAGACGCGAATGTTTTTACGAATATGAAGTGGATTACATGCGCCGTCTCGTCAAACGTCGAACAATGACTGTCGCGTATTTTCCAAAGTTTGCAAATTGCATTACGGTAATACTGCAGCAGTGTTTAAAACATCATACGATTATCATTCCGCGATTTCGCCAGTATCAATACGACGAATTTTCCAACTTCGAATTATAGACAAAAGAATAAATAAACGAGAGTGAAGAAGACGGCGCCACAGTTTCCGGCTGAAAGGCAATGATGTGCGCTTGGTATGTGTTTTGACTAACGCAACTTGATAAGACGCCAAGGCAACCATATCTGGTACGTTCAATCGAGAGCTTGTCACTCGACTAATTAGGACGACGTCCTCGATACATATCGCAAGATACGAATATGAAATAAGTCTTCGCTTTTCATGAAACGCGCAGACAAAGAGTCGGAAATGAACGAAACGCAATGGGAATTTCACTTGCTCCGCTCCACGTGCGAGAGAGCGTCTCCATGTACATGCGCCCGTGGAAACACTAGCCAGCTGTCTACGTTACGAGGGCAGAAGGGGAAGAAGGGTCGAAGGCGAGAGAGACGAGGGAGGCGAGAGAGAGAGAGAGAGAGAAAGAAAGAGAGAGGAAGGGAGAGAGAGAGAGAGAGAGAGAGAGAGAGAGAGAGAGACGGACCGAATACGCGCGTCGGTGGAGTAGACGCTTCCAGAATCTCATAAATCAGGTCAGGGTTGGCGACGGGGGCGGCTGCCGCGGTGGTTGCAGCGAGGAGGAAGCGAGGTGGCTACGATGCGGGAGGGTTGTTAGGTAAAGGTCGACGCACAACAGAGTCCCATGCCGACTTGCGCGCGCACGCTCGTAAAATGCTTGGCGCCAATTCCATTCAACGGTATGGATTCGTATGACAGAGGGATATCTCGAGTGGATCTTCTCGAAAGCGCCGACTCCGATGTCACGGCGTCTAACGTGGAAGAATAATTCATCGCGAACGTATATGCAGGTCGACGCGTGAATTAGGTCTGTGCTTGTTCAAAGTGGCTACAAACCGGCATGGTTTATTGCAAGTAGATATTATTGCAAGCCGATAAATCGCGGCGTAAGACGGCGTAAAGCTATTTGTACGAAAGTATATCGGAAATTGGCAAGCGCAGAAATTGGCGAAAGCGCAGAGAATAATCTACGATTATGCCATGGCCTATCGACTATCGATGCCACGAAGAGTATTTTATTACAGACCCGACGATAAATTGAAGGTTGACTTGTGAATCGTTTAATAAAAGATCGCGATTTATCGAGAATATTAGCGTCGTGTCTTGCAGTATATATCCAGAAATACTTCGTCGCATTACTTATTATCGTCACATCTGCGTAATATTCGTGAGCCGCGGCAACATAAGGCAGCCTGAAAGTGTAAAAAGAACTCATATACACACGACGATCGATACAAGAGACTCGACGAAGCGACGTAGGAGAGGAGGAGGGAAAACAGCGACGTCGGAGGTGATTCGGAGGGACCCCAGATGGAATCAGTGCAGTTTGGAATATTGGAAAACGTCGGTCCGCGCGAGAAGCTGAAGAAGAGAAAGACCGGAAGACGGGCGGAGTGCGAGTAGAGCACTATTTATGACGCGTACGTGAATTCTGAGAACATTGGGGATACGTCGCGCCGTGTTCGCGTCACACCATCGTCGTAGAAAAAGAACAACGAACGTTCCAAGAGGGACATGAACAACTGGTCCGAGATTCTACATAGAGCTTGTGCGAGGCGCCACGCCGGCCGAACGTGAATTCAGAGTTTCGCACTCAATGACGATAATAAAGTGAGAGAGTGCCTTAATAGGAGGTGCCTTAATAATCAATAATCGAACTCTCTCATCGAAATCTTACAGGCTCTAAACGATTCTAAAAGAGTGCCTATTTTCATTTGCGAGTACATAGCTCGATAATCTATCACTGATTTTTGAAAATTACAAAAATGCGAACAAAGATATATTGAAAATAAATAATCATTCTTATTTTATAATGTAGAAGAAAATCACCGATATTGACATAGGTCTCCTAAAGAGGCATCCTCTTATTTTTTGGAAATTAATTATTACACTTTATTAGTAGGCTGATAACAATATAATCTATTTAGATAATTAAAGAAGTAAAACTCACAATTCATACATTTATGGCTTGTTTCTACATGAAGTCAACTAAAGCGAAATGTATAAATGTAAAAATAAAATTCTTATGATTTTTTTGCAAATTGCGTAAGTTAAACAATAATGGTTATATTATTGATAATATTATCTGAATATTATCTAAAAATAAAGTGGTACATCAGTTTCGATGATCTTTCTTTACAATTTTTAAAAATTTAAAGACACATATATTACAAGAATATTCGTGATATTATAGTACTAATGTTTAACTTCCATTAGTCGCTCGCTGAATCACGATGAAGTGCGTCTCCGTTATTTTTGAAACTTCAAACTTTAAATTATTATGCGAAAGAAACGACGATGCAAAACATGCATCGTCTCCAATAAAGATGGAAAATGAAAGCAGGAGGGTCCGAAATAGCGGAACGATCAGCGCTCGCGTTTCGCGAAGTTATCGGGCGTCAAGCGATCTTGAAAATAATGAAAAAAGAGTGGTGAGAACTTCGTAGAGTCGGAACAGTGTTGCGAACTCTGTAGCATCGTCGCTGTTGCGTTAAGAGCGTCCGGCAGATCAAAGACGCATGATGGGGAGAGGGTAGGATGCCCCGATGCGGCGGATGGCATTCGATTGATTCATTGGACGCGCGTGCCTGGTTTCAATCCACCAGAATAGAAACCGCTGCCTCGGCACGCCATGCCTGCGACTAATCCATCCAGCATCTTTATTGCTACGCGACATTTATAAAACGCTGGGTAAGAGACGAGAAGACTCTACGCGATCGCGTCCATTCGTCACCGATTATAAATCGTCAAGTTCTCTTTCTCTTTTTCTCCTTCCTTTTCTCGCCTTCAGATGTCGTCGCAACTGTCCTCCTTCGCTTCATCACAAAGAACGACGCACCATCGTCGTCGTCGCTCATCGCGACGACGAACGATGATGCCGTGCTCGGTAAGTGCTGTGTAAAACAAGTATCAAACGCTGCCATCTCAAGCTGTTTTAGGCTGACTAGAACTGACGCTCAGTGGTATGTATATGCGGAGGACAGCCTTGAGCAAAATCGACGAAGGTACGAATATTCATATCTCAGTGCAGTAACAGTGACAAGGTAGATTAACTGTGCGATTCTCTGTGGCTTTCGTCATGATAGATCAGACAAGCTTTGATTGGCGAAGGCAAGACGATTGGTGAAGGCAAAACGATTGTAAGATGAATTGACTTGATACAACGGAGTTATATAGGACTTGGCTCATCAACGCGGATCGGGTTTCTAAGGTTACTCTAGCTTTTTAGGTAATATAATAGGTGATATGTAGACATTATACTCACAAAGTTCAGCATGGTTTATAAAGGTTTTCGCAGAAATCGAGCTGCAAGTCAGGTACAGACACAGAAATGTCGCAATTTATGCGAGCTCACGTTACAGCAGAGAGAATAAGGAAGATGGCTATATAAAACATTGATGGAATGACCAAAGCAGAATTGATGATTAACCACATATCTTGGTAAAATGTGACTTGTTAATATCTGCCATCGAATCGGCTTTCTTAACGTATACCAAACTACGATATATGATTATACGATATACAATTTTTTATTGCATATTTAATTTATACGGGTATATTTAATTTGACATTAATGACAAACATGTCTGCATATTATTAGTTATACCAGTATGGCGCATATATACAGATGATTTGTAGATCTCATCATTATATATCTCTTTCCTCTTGGAAATATTTCAAGCAAGATAATCGAGCAAGAAACCTGTGATCGCGTATGCTAATCCAAGTACACAACCAGAAAAAATTTGGATATCGAAATGAAGAAACCATACGGTCAGCAGGTGAAACATGCACACGACAATCTACGACTTTGATAACGGTCTACATTAGTCGTTGATCGTAGAAATAAATCGTAGAAATGGTTGTATTATTAGAAACACGAAAAAGAAAAAAAAGATGATGACAAACTTATAAATTTTTTTGTGTTCTGAAATAAAGAGAAATATTTATAGTATTGTTTTGTCCGATTATTATTATATATATCCCATGAGTTATAATATCCTAGCCACTTAATTGCAATCTTCCCTCTACAAAAAAGGAAACGCACAAGAAAATCGAATTAATCATTCGAAAAAAAGACGAGGATTTATCCGCCGGCTGATAATTATATTCACACGAGTAGTTTATTTAGTTGGCAGATATTCTGAGATACATAGAAATAGGAAACGAGGGGGAGCAAGTGAGGGGACGAAGTAGTAACCGGGCCAGATAGGTCCGGCGTTTTCCTGGCGAAGGTGTAGCAAAGATAAGGCGCTCGTTGCGCTGAAGCGTCCCTAGGTAGCCGTCCTGAAGCGTTTCGTCGCTCCACCTCCCCGTCTTGTCGTCCCACGTAACGACCGTCGACGGATACCAATCCTGGAGCATCGTCGACCCCCATGTAATATCACGCTCGCGTCTCCGCCATCGTTATCCTGACTTCTCGGTGTCTATAGTCGAAACTACGTCGGCGACGAGTGCGCACATGCACACATCTATGTGAAAGGTTCACGTCAGACAAACAGGAATCTTCAAGGTACTGTTGAAGGTCTTTATGGAAAGAAAGAGATAGACAGGAAGATAGTTAAGAAGCAGTGTATATAGGAGGAAGATATAGAAAGACACAAGGGAAGGAAACCTCTTTAATATTAGCACCGATAGGCGAGTGTTTCGAGTAATTGGGAAGTAAAACAGCCATTCGACATGCACCGAGATACTTCTTTGGCAGATCCATACTCCTGACAGCGGCTATCCTTTTCTTCGTATTGCTCACGTAACCAAGAATGTGCCAGTTGAAGAGGCCTTCTTGCTTTCCGGATTTTCTCGGCTCTATGATGTCCCCTTAGGAGGGAGGCAGTTACGGTATCATCCCGTGAGAGGGCGAGAGCGCTAATTAAAGAAGCCGAACCCATCTTTTCGAGGATCCCGTCGTGGCGCGAATCGAGTGCCTGAAAGATCCTTTCACGAGTTCAAGAGTAAGGTACGTATCTTCTTGGGTCAAGGAGCTTCTATGGGGTAAGAGCACCGAGGGTTAAGACCATTATCGTCCTTCTTCTCCTCTCAAAAGTCAAGCGCTTCTCAAGCGACGAGGGTCGCAAGTAATGAGTAACTGTCTTTGTCTATCACGCAGTAGAAATCAAATCGAAATTTTTATTTGCCATGAACTAAAAGGAAATTAAAAGGACTATAATATATAATTCTTTATCTTTATAATTCTTTATTCTTTTTCTATTATTTTTAAAGAATATTATATATAAATGAACTTCAATGATATTTTCTGCAGTCTTTCACAACGCCTTAAGCATTGATGGCTGAAGTCAATCTCTATTTTTTTATTTTTAAAGTAGATATAACTCGATAGTATCGAGTTCAAAAAATAGTTCATATTATGATTCAGTAAATACTTGTATTTCATGACATTTATATATTTAATACATTTATATAATACAACAGTCTTATATGTTTTTTTTTATTTCTGAACTAAGAGAAATGTTACGTTTCCAGACAAAATACCGGAGCGCGTAAAATTTCAGCAGCAGGTTCTCCGTAATAATTAGCCTTAAAATCACGTATGCTGCATCGAGTATAATCTATGATCCCACGATCGTTACTCCGAAGTAGAATCGACCGAAAGTGCTGCTAATAACACGTGCGAGTAGGTTCCTCTTTGTGGTCAATGATCAGAACGATACCTAATCGTCGCGCGTATAGAGCCGATGAGGCGATGGAGAAGAAAGAGGAGGGGAGGGGAGGGATAAGATGCCTGGCGCGTCCTGGTGATTGCAGAGTCTCGTGGTACGTCCTAATCGCCGAAGATGGGCTTGGATAGGCCGCCCTCGACCTTATTATTACCGGTTGGCTCGATTCTGTGCGCGTGTCCCATTACGTGGACGATTATTTGACTGGTCGGTTGTGGTCACGGTGGAGCCTCCTGACAAGAGATCGGACGAGGCGAAGAAATCGAGATGGAAGGAACCGAGTGAGAGAAAGGGGAGAAACGAAGAAAGGAGGAAAGGAGAGACGGAGATAGCTCGTAAGAAGGGGCAATTGGGATGAGAGAATGGAGAGCGAGAGGTCGAAAAAGAAAGAAGAGAGAGAGAGAGAGAGAGAGAGAGAAGGGAGGAAGGAGAGAAAGAGAAGGAGAAGAAGGGAGAGAAAGAGGAAGACAGAGGAGAGCAAGGTAAGTAGGTATAAAGGAGCGTAACTGGACGTGAGTTCAATACGTGGCCCTCGAGCACAGCTGTCACTGACATCGCCGCAATTCGAAACTGACCGCGACAGCTAACCTCGGTACCACCGAACCACAACGGCGGAAACTTATACCGGCCTTCCGATTGATCCGTCCAGGCCACTCACCATACGCCGAAGGGGATGGATTAGTCGACCGATGGCCGATCCACCCCGTCGAGGATCGCGTCGGAATCTTCCCCGAATACCTTGCGCAAGTCTCCTGGAACGAGTGTCGTTGACGTCCGGGGTGCTTTAAAGTGGACAGATAGCCGCTTAATGAAGGGTCACGCGGAGATGAGCGCGAAATATCGGGAATCGAAAACGTCAAAGTACTCTTAACTAGAAGCTGACATAGATGAGGTCCGTTCTTTTTCTCGAAATAAAACACAGCAGTGCCAAGTGAGAGCGATAAAATCTCAATTAGATTTACTTCTTTTAAGAAAAAAAAATTCATTTAATATCGTCGTCCGACATATCGCACAAGATATCGTGGCAGTCTGATTGTTGCTTTAACGTCAGGTAGATATTGGCAGGTAGGATCACAAGAACGATGGATAATAAAAACGGATCCTACTGAAACGCCTGGATTAGAAATCATAATGTCGGCGCTCCCGAGAAGGTCCTTAATGGCTGGACGCCAAATAAGAGGATTCGGAAATGGCGCAGTCATCGTAGCTCGAACTGAAGGAAAGTTGAAATCGCGGTAGGTAGTCCTTCTTCAGACGAGCTGAGCAGGGGTAGCCTGGGTAATAAGAACGAGCGCGATAATAGCGAGGCAGAGCGGTGCGACGACGAGTCGAAGAGGAGACTGGAGGAAAGAAAGAAGTAAGGAGACGAGGGGGACGAGCAGCGGAGGTATCCGGTCAATCCTTCGTGAGGAGAGCGAAGAGGTGATGGATGGAACGTCAGTCATGGTGCAGCCATCAATCTCCCATACCTATACCTTTATTATTTATTATTCCTGCCGTTGCGGATACTCCTCCTCGGGCGCTCTCTTTCTTTCTTGCGCATCGGTGGGTCCAAAGGCCAGTGACGAAGCAACGCTTCAGGTATAAGGTACGCACGCATCGCTATGCGCAAACTTCATTTCCTGAGATCATACGATATCGGAAAGATTTGTCAGTGAATTATTCGTTGCGACAATGTGATTTCGAATAACTTTCGAATCTCGAACTTTCGAGATTCGCGGCGCATACGAATACTTGTGGATCAAATAATGTCTAAATGGATTTAAAATAATGATAAAGTCCAAAAAAATTATAAATATATTTTTTTGACACATCAAGAACACTTGCCAGAAACAGTAGAAATTATGCAAACACGCTGCACATGTTCAATAAAACTCCTAAACCTATGACTTTCCCTAATATTCTCACATTTCTACCGAAACGATTTTCTTTCTGCGAAAAAGAAAAAGAAAATCGAGAAACCGTAGTCGAATAGATCCTTGATTTTTCGGCAAAGTTTGAGAGAAGGTTATTTATAGTTCTTCGCTCTTCAAGTCAGATACAAAGGGAGACAGTGGTTGGATGCATAGTGCCGCCCCTATCGGCCCTTCACAAATACAGTCACGCAAACAGGCGTCCGTATGACTGCGCGAACCTTACTATCGCCCCTGCTGCGTCACGGAACAAATGCACGTTCAGCCAATCATCGTCGTATCCACGATGACGATGACGACGTAGAGGATGACTCTCTGCAGCTGTCAATCCTGTAGAACCGCGAGGACGTCAAGACCTTGGCTGGTCACTGAGCCGTCAGGACGAGACTCTCTTCGGATGGAAATCACGTTCATAAATCAAGAAACTTTTACTTCGTCAAAGACAACGAACTTACGTCGCGATGACGATCTTCTTCGAGAGAGCAGTTCGTCATTTATCTACGTGGAAGATCACGACTTGTAATTGCAGGTGCCTCCCCTCCCGTCTTGTAATAATTTACACACATGAAGCTAGCTAACAAATAATGAATGAAATAATAAATCATTGAAGTAAATGTTAAACTTCGATATCTAAAACTTTAAACTAGAATTCTTTTCGAAATAAGAGAACAAAATAGATTTAAAATGAAACATTATTGAAATATAAGATTTTGTTACGTACAAAATCTCGAGTTTTAATTTATCTAAATAATTTAGTTTTAATTAAGTATATATAACTAGACATTCGTGTCAGGATTAAAATATTTATTTACATTTTACATATATCAATTGCCACGAAATATGTTATCGCTTCTCTTCAAAATTAATAAATTAAGTTAATAATTAAAATAACAATTAAAGAAATTAAGTTAAAAATTTCAT
>Ga0157364_1009306_pt1 | contig 10175 bp, 3 predicted proteins | sample AttsexASBM2_FD_111476 | JGI IMG/M metagenome (GOLD analysis project Ga0157364, IMG submission 111476) | Fungus gardens microbial communities from leaf cutter ant in Ribeirão Preto, State of São Paulo, Brazil - Atta sexdens ASBM2 | ecosystem: Host-associated > Fungi > Mycelium > Unclassified ... | reverse complement strand
TTCGACGCGGGATTCATACGCTATCCGAAAGATGGGAGAAAGTAGTGGCCAGCGATGGACAATACTTTGAATCATAAATGTATAACCAGTTTTTTACAATAAAGCCTCGAATTTCGGAAAAAAGACGGCGGAAACAAAGTACATTGAAATTGTACACCTAATAATAGTAAACTTAACCTTAAACTTTAATTAATCTCAATTCGAATTAATAAGGCCTTTATTCTAGTAACTATATTGTTACTATTTTATAGTAACTATATCGTTACTGTCATTGCGCAGGTTTTATACATGATAAAAAAACTGCGCGACAATAATACTGTCATTAATAAAAAAGTTATAAAATAACTAAATAAGGATTGAAAAACGATAAACAGTTAAAATATCGCACAACATCCGCTCACGATACGAAGTTATGTATGTGATCGAGTTCTAGATAACCAATCCAGACCGCAGAAAAGAGGCAACAATGAATTCTGCTATCGATTTATAACACACACATTTTATTACAGGATTATTTTTTATTCTTTTCGTTATTATTTAAAATATATTTACAAAATCATTTTAGATTATAAGAATAGTGCAAAATGTTCTTAATGATTTTTTTTTTACATTTTTAATAATCTTATCTATATAAATAACATCTAACTTTGACTGTACATACTTTGATGCTTCTTGTATTCAATTAATTTATTAATACATATTTATTACACTATTCGACAAATTCAAACTTTTTTAAACCACAAATGGATCAACCAGACAATGTTTTTAAAACGATTTTTAAATATTTATTTAATATAAAAAATATTTAATAAATATTTAAAATATATTTTTTTAATATTGTGTACTGATTGGGGAATCAAGTAATTCTTATAAATTTTTGATTGTTGAAAACGAATCCGTGAATAAAATTGCTTTATCACATCAGGTTTTTTAGAAAATTGATATTAAACGTGCAAAAATGACATTTTTGTATTTCTTTGAATTAAAAATGTCTCAAAAACGTGACATGATAGAGCAATTTCATTTACGGATTTTCAGCAGACAAAAAATCTATAAAAGTTATTTACTTAATTGGCGGCAAGAAGCAGTTACATAAAAAGAAAGAAACTTAATCCGTAAATAAATATTATATAATCCTTTGAGGACTGCTCATACAATTTGAATAATCTCCTGCATGTAATAATTTGTAAGATTTGGTCATTATCCGAAATCAATATTATATTAATATAATTTATTTAAACAATTATCATTTAAACAATCATTTTAACAAAAATTTTAATAAAAATAACACAATTGAAATTCTAATAAAAATAATAACACAATTGAAATTCTAATAAAAATAATAACACAATTGAAAAAAAATTTGTACGAAATAGTACACTGTATTATTTTTCGGTCTCCTCCCATTTGTTGTAAAAAATAATAGGTAATTACTATTAGAAAGTGATAATTTACATCAAGCTAATTCACACTAGACAGAGATGGTATAATGTGGATTCATAACAAATTTTGTTAGATAGCGTTATCTTACGATAGTTAGTTTTAAGAGATTGAATATTATTGTTGTTCGACCTTTTTTCCTAGTGATGCAAACGAATGTGTGTGATCCAAATGTGATTGTAAGGCCTTGCGATATAAAATCGTTACAGATAAGTTTAGAATAAGCTTTGTAAAAAATGATTTTATATAAATGTTTCATTAATTATTTGTATGATATGTACTAATAGATTTCAATTGAATAATTTAAATGTTTTATGTTGCATTCAGAGCAATATATTAAGTTCCATTAAGTTTTTGCTAACAATTATCTTTCTCTTGTATTGATTAAATTTAAATATAATTACTTCAATCATATCGAATCAATATATCTTTTAAATAAGTAAATTTCTCTCATAAGTTTTTTAACAATTATTTCAAATTGTATAAGCGATCCTCAAAGTGTTATATTATTTATATTATATTTACGGATTTAAGTTTTTTCCTTTTTAGTAACTATAATTTCTTGCATAAAGTAGGATTCATTTTCACAAAAAGTCTACAAGAATTATTTCGTTCCGTTTGTGATTTAAAATTCATGTCAGATAGTGACATTACATAACATTGTCAATTTATACATTATAATTATTTAAAAATTTCTATATATATTATAATTGCAGACATTTAGGCCAAAGAAAAAGTTCGCTCATGGAACATTGCGTTACTCTTTACACAAGCAAGCTCAAGCTTCTCTCAATTCTGGAATCAATCTAAGATCTGTTGTTAAATTACCTCCCGGAGAAGATATGAATGATTGGATTGCCGTTCATGGTATAGAAAATGTTCAATAATAATATAAACATTTGAAATTATACAAAAATTTTATTAAAAATACTTCAATATGTATTTTTTTGGTTTTACTATCTCTTTTACGTTATATTTGACAAGTAAAATAGTTTTTATACTTTAATCTCACTTTTAAAAGCATCTTTACATAAGAGAATACTGCAATTATGTTTTTCTGTCTTTTTTAGTTGTAGATTTTTTTAATAGAATAAATCTTATATATGGTACTGTATCCGAATATTGCGATTCAGCGTCTTGTCCAACAATGAGCGGTGGAGCACGTTTCGAATATTTGTGGGCAGACGGTGAAAAATATAAGAAGCCAACAGCATTACCAGCGCCTCAATATGTCACTCTTCTTATGGATTGGATTGAAGCTCAAATAAATAACGAAGCGGTTTTTCCAGTGTCAACAGGTTTTATATCTATTTTACGATACTATTTAATATCGATTTAGTGACTTAATTTAATTCTGTTTTATGTTTCTTACATGGATGTATATTTTTTTTATTACAGATGTGCCATTTCCCAAAACGTTTGTGCCACTATGTAGAAAAATCTTGACGCGACTTTTTAGAGTTTTTGTCCACGTGTACATCCATCATTTTGATCGCATTGTAGCAATAGGAGCAGTAAGTATATTAATATATCTGAAGTACTTTATTATTTAGTGTTTTACTACATCACAAAGATCTTTAAGTAATATTATGATTTTATCAAACAATAAAAGGGCAATGATTCACGACAATTAGTATTAGTACAATAGTATATTTAATATCTATACTAGTATAATTAACTTTTCATGATACACTTCAAAAAAATCACTCGATAATTACTCTGAGTTAATTGATTCGATTTTTAAAGTGTTACTAAATCGATAGTACTAGTTGCAATAATTAAAAAAAATACAATATGTAATTTCATCCTTTACAAAAATGAAACAATGGTATTTTAATGGAAAATTTAATTTTAACACAAAAAAATCGTCAACATGTTAAGTTCGAAAAAATGTGCTTTTTTATTTTAAAAAATCAAATAACTTTTTAAATTTATATTAATATTTTCAAATGTAGTTTTAGCTTGGTAGTCTTGAGATGATTAAAAAAAAATAATATTACATGCATTTCAAAAAAGATATTTATTTTGAAGATAGAAGATCGTTTTTAGATGTAAAAAAAGATGAAATTTGGGATAAGGAGTAATAAAAGGCTTTTATTTATTATTTTTAATATTATTATATATAATTTATTATTAGTTTAATTTATTAGTTTAATTTATATATTAGTTTAATTTATTATTAGTTTAAATTATTATTAATGTTATTAATAAATTATTATTAATTATTATTAAATTATTATTAAAAATTGTTATTATTATTATTGTTATTATTATACTGAAGCAAATATAGGTGAAAGACGTAAAATACAAAAAATACATAGAAAAACGTTACTCCTTGCTACAGCAATATCTCAATACACAGAGTCTACTCTCTAAATCTGAATCAGTGAATAATCACCGATTTAAATATTCCATTTAATTAATGAATGAAATATATCTATAGCGAACTAGCCTATAGCGAACCTTGCTTTAGTGTATAAGTATAGCGCATTTAACGTATTGTACATGTACTGTAAGATTGAATTACAATGTTAGAACGTGCAAATATGATATTTAACTATATAATGTTCAAACTTCTATTCTTTTATAATTGAATTTTACTGATTATCCAGTGCCAAATATGCTAATATGATATTGTTAGGAACAAAAATGCACGTCAACACGAGAGCATGAGCTTTTGCACCGTAATTGCGGTTTTCAAATAATGAACACTTAGTAACATTATTAAGTTTATTGACTTATTAACTGATACAAATGTTAGACGAAAAGTACGATAACGTAGAATCATCCGCGTTGATAGACGCGCACGGAACGAGAAGATCTTGATTTCTGATACTCAGTGTCGCGATCTGTAAGAATCTAACTTCATGTGCTCGGTATCGTGATAGCGAGAAGACTGAGGCCGGTTCGGCAATTCCCACGATCTCGGATTCGTTTTCCGAAAATGCTCGATTTTTATTTTTCTCAGCGTTCGTGAGATCAGTAGAACCGTATCACTTCTTTGATGGCTACTAAATCAAAGATGCGGAGCCTTTATGATTAGCTATCGAAGGTTTCAGGACCGCAAGATTAAAAAGACGCCGATTTCTTCTGATACACCGCGTGATCGCCAAGAAGAATAAAAGCGTATTTGCTTGTCCTTAGACGTGTCGTATCTGTCTATCGCATCGAGCTCGATATTCCTACGCATACCAGATATGCTGATAATTTAGTATTAAGTATGTCATTTTCAGTATGCCAATAGATTATCCATTGATTCAGAGTTAGAGAATGAATTTATTATACATAAGTCGTAGACATGACGGACATTTCTTTCCTAATCTCTTTCTTTTATTTTTTCCAAGTAGCACATAGCGTTATAAAGCGTTAACAAAGCGCTAAAAAGTGCATATAATCTTTTTAGCTTTAGCTTTTTTAGCTTTTTTAGCTTTTAAGCTTTTTTAGCGCTTTACAAGCGCTGTTGTGCTATTTAGGTTACTTGAAGGATACAAGTCACATTTTATTTATTTTTGTAATTTAATGCAAAAATGTAAATTATACATTTATTATACATTTATTAACTAAAATAAAAACGCGTTGGTTACACTTGCTGACATTTTGACCCTAGAAAAAAACGTTTTTTGCGCAAATGGCTGCTAGACGCATACTAATAATCCGATTAAAAAGCTAAGCATTTCTATCGATAATTGAAACTTCAAACCTTTAGTAGATGATAGGTAAGCGCTCTTCCGAACACAGAAAGATTTTAGAATTTAGTATGAAAGACGATGCTTGGGTCATTTTTATCCATAAAGGGTTATACAAATTCGATAATCTTAACAACATAAATGTCACAAAATTATACAATTTTATGGATCTTTATTTCCTATTGATTGTATTTTTACGTGTATGATTCAAAAAGGTTTTTATTGTTTATATTACGTCGTCTAAAATAAAGACGTTTGTTTCCATACATATATTAATTGTTGCGAAAAATATTACTAATGGTAAGATCTCGATGGACGAAAGGCTTAGGACGCTCGCATGAAATTCGGGTTCCACTATCGACCGAGGTAATATTTTTCGCAATAAATAAATATATTTACAGATTTTCAGCATATTAAGATCTCTTAGATGCTTATTGAGCATCAAATTTAATTATGATTAAAATTAATGTGATAAAAGCTAGCTTACGCAGTAGAAACTGCGTTTTTAAAAGGAAAGAGATCCAATTGTTCCCCTCCGATCTTAATGAGCTTTTAGTTTTATTATTCCCAGTTGTTATTCCCAGACAAAAATAAGCAACACGTATTTTTTTGTACGTGTTCATTTTCATTTTTAAGAGATAAAACACCTCTTTGAAAAGAATCGATTTTTCTCTTTCAAAGCGAATAAGTTGAAACTATAAGAGATAAAAAAAAATGTTTGAAATGAAAACTATATGATTTCAAGAGTACTTTATAGTAAAAAACTTTATAGTAAAAAAAGAAAAAAATTTTTAATTTTTTTATTTGTTTATCCCCACCACTTGACTTTAAAAAAAATTTTTTTTTTTTTAATATAATAAAAAGAAAGGTTATTTTAAGACGAATTCAATTATGTGATAAAGTTATTTTCCAAAGTATCATTTTTGAAAAATAAATAAAAATGCCTCTATACGCTCTCCTATTCGTACTCCTTCACGCAGCACATTCTTGATGATGTTGCGCATTTTCGCATAATAGGAAGTAACGGTGTAAACATATCTATTTCTGAAACTCTGCGGACATCTAGCAATCGAAATTTTTATCACTTTACGCTAGACAGCACTTACATAATGTCTGAATGAGAACATAGTGTCGAGATCGAAAGTCATGTATTATATAATTGCAAGACAAAAAGTATAGAGTAGGTACTTATATGAGATCGCACTTATATGAATTATATTTATTATTTCATGTACAAACTGAATTAGTACGCAAAACAATTAAAAAATCAGCGATCAAATAATGAGCAATATAAGATATTTTTGTTAATATATTTAATATAAATTTAATATATCAATATAATTATCAATATATAAATTATAATATAAACATTTCTTAACATATTTCTTTCGCTTTATATCTATTTAAATTAAAGAAAAATCTCATGTCAATTATTAATTACTGGTGAATTAAATACTGGTGAACCATGTAAGATCTTCAAAAGAAATGTCCAAATTAAAAATGCAAAAAAAATTACTCATTTAATGGCGAGAATTATGTTTAGTCCCATAATGTAAAAATTTCTTCAATTGATTTATCTAGTTCAAGATATATAAATTCGTAGGAATTTCTAATTTTAAAAACTGTACAACCAATACTCACATAATGATACGACAACGATTTCTTCAAAAGTTTTTATAAAAAATATATAACAAAAATATTCGTTTAGTTTTAACACTGACGATATATAACGTTATGTTTAACGATTCCCACGGATAATCGAGAATATATAAGTCTACAATTAGCCAACTTTACTAGTTGGAGAATACAAGGTTTTCTATTTGTTATTATTTGTGAGACTTTTCATTCGTTCAAACTAACTGTATTTTTAAGAGATTTTTCTTAATATGTCGAAATAAGAAGCATTAAGTAATTCTATGTCTTTAATTCGATTAATAGCGTTTTTTTTGTTCTTTTATGTGAATTGTTTCTAATATTAACTTTTTGTGATAATTATATTCAATATCTAAAATTTTTGTGTTTTCCCAATCAAAATTATGATTATGTTCTATTATGTGTTGAGAAATTACTGAATGTTTTGAAGAGTATTATCTAATTTTAAATTATTAATGTTTCTTTATTCTTGTTTTCAATTGTCTTTTTTGATTGGCCTACATATGTAGTATCATACATATGTAGTATATCGCAGTTTTTACAATTAATTTATATATTAATTTTATATATTACATGATTTTTCCGAGATAGTTCTGTAACTTTCTGTACTTTGATAAATTTGTTAAAATTGTTAATTGATTTGAACTCAAAAATAGTCGTTTATTTATTAAATTTGATGACATTGATGTGATTGATTTTGAAAAATTTTCTACATATAGAATAATTAAAAGATCTTTTTTTATTATATTCCGATTGTTATCTGTTTTTTGACCATGATTAAAAAATTTTGATTTATTAACTGCAATATTTTTGATCCAGTTCTCGCTTTAATTGCTCATAATTAATTATTTCACGTGTGTGGAAGTCCATAGCCTTTTCCCTGAATTTGATGTATAGAATAGCTTCTAACAATATTGTTTCGTCGGGCAAGTATACATTCTTCATCGCGTATGTATTAGTGTTTAGAAATTCTTGCATGCGATTTTGTGAAGATCTCTGGGATCATGTTCCGCGCTTCTTTCAATGATAGAAAACTCATAGAGGTGTTCGGTTGATGTCTAATATCCTGCGTTTCTTCCATATATATAAGATCTAACGCTGAGTTTTATAAGAAAATTATATCGTGATTTTGTTCAGTATGTAGACTTGATTTGGTTTTATTTTGCTGTGCTATCTGCACGCGTAGTTTTCATATTTCTTATAGTAATTTTTGCATTGCTGTATTTTTTTCGATTAAAGACCCTATAGTTTCCCGTCGAGTGAATCCTATTTCTCGGTTGTCTCTTGCCTTTTGCATTCTAGTATCAATTTCTTTTGAGCGCCCAATGTGGCATTTATTGGAGAATTTTCCATATTTTCGATTTGTACTTAAGGTGATTTGACTTAAGGATTGTACTCGTTTTTGTCAAATTAAAAAATTCTAGTTACTGTCACATTAGTAGGTGTTGTCGGTTGAGAATCGCTGTCGAAGTAGTTTAGTAACCTCCCGTTTACGCTTGTTATTATTTTATTTAACGTGTCTTTTGCTATTCATGGTTATAATAAATCGTGCTAATAACAGTGATTCGCTAATTTGTAGCTCGTATCTTTTAGTATTTACTCGCGGTATCATGTTTCTATGTTCGGTCATTCGCTTTATGTGGCGTCTTTTAATTATTTAAATATTTAAAAATTTTTCCACGTTTTTATTTACTCGCGGTCCTAATTATTTCTCTTATTTTTATTCGCACAATTTAAATTAATCATTTGTCGCTTTTCGCTCGCAATATAATACAATTATTTTGACTTACATTACGGTGAGGGAAATCAATCGCATGTTGCCGGCGTTTCGTTGGCTGCATCAATGAGCAATGCGGTTGTGTTGATGATGTTCGATGGCAGCTCGCGACGTTGAAGTCTCGAAGTCTCGTTGATGAGCGATGCGGCGATGTGTTGCTGCGATGGTTCCTGACATGGGCATGACGTAATCTTAGCGATGCAGCGATGTGTTCTTCTACTTGATTGCTCCATTTCAGATGTCAGCGAACTATTGTTCGTTATCAATCAGTTGTTTTTATGCTGGCTATATGATGGTCTTCTTTTATGACGTCATTTATCCGTCTGACTTTTCCAAGGTTTATGAGATAATATGTAGCGTGTCTTTTTTTCTTGTTTATTGTTTATCTTGCATATTTGCGTATTTATTATTGCTTGTAGCATATGCAATTTTGGTGTTAGCTTTTGTTCAATATAGTCTTACTCTTTTATTAGTTTTTAATAGATCCTACCTGGATCCTCGGAGTAGTTTAGTATGCCTGATTTTTCATCAATCTTGTTTGTCGGCTAACTTTTCTTTAGGTTGTTCTTTATTATGGTCTGTGATCGGCAATCTATACGAGTTGTCTTTTGCTCTTGTAAACCTTTCTTTGATAATTTTCGTCTGGTTGTCCTTTTCTTTGGCAATCCTACCGCTGCCACCAATTTTGTTGTAATACCCTTGGGATATTAGTAAGGGATTCGTCAAAGACTAGATAAAAAGAATAAGATCACTTAAATATATAAAATACTTTAATTTTAATACTTTGAACAATTTTACAAGATTTAGCACTTTAACTGCACTTTGGCATTTAATTGCGTCGACTCGATTTTGGTTTCACAAAGTACGATTACCGAGATATTATCGCGTTGACTTATTATTTCGGGCGTCTTAAAATTAGACGCGTGAAGATGTTGACATACGGGCGTAAGTAGTATAGTATAATGAGTTCTCAGCCATAGAACTAAAAGAGGACGGAGAGAGGGGGGAAGACGGGGAAGGGAAGAGGAAGGCGCGTTTTCAACCGTTCGTACAAGCGGGTAACGTAAGACTGATCGTACCCGTAAATTGTGTGTATATGGTAAAACTTCTAGAATCGAAAAGGGAGTGAACTTTTCCTCTTTCTAAGAATTGTGAACGTATCGCAATACGTTTTATCAAATTTTTTCTACGAATTTTCTTTGTTCGCGAGTTTATCAATGTTTATACTTTATGATTTACATTTCGATGGTATTGATGATGTTGATGATGAGCACATTGGCGATTTTGATGCTTTTCCCCAGGACATTCTCAATATCTCGCTTTTTTCCTTTAATGGCGGTGAACTTAGTGGACTTGGCGACACAAAGGACAGTACCCCTTTCGCTCGATTGATTTTCGGCGTATATTCTTTTCAATCCATATCTCGATCCATATCTTAACGCTCGTAATCGAAGCTTATGTTTGAATGAAAAAAATCTTATACACTACCTATATACATATATGTACTGTCAGATCGGACATGTCGCGACACGTTTAACAGAAGCGTCAATGTTTCGGATACATACATACATACATACATACATACATACATACATACATACATACATACATACATACAT
>Ga0157364_1009305_pt1 | contig 10175 bp, 1 predicted proteins | sample AttsexASBM2_FD_111476 | JGI IMG/M metagenome (GOLD analysis project Ga0157364, IMG submission 111476) | Fungus gardens microbial communities from leaf cutter ant in Ribeirão Preto, State of São Paulo, Brazil - Atta sexdens ASBM2 | ecosystem: Host-associated > Fungi > Mycelium > Unclassified ... | reverse complement strand
TTCTTATATCTCTTATATTCATTTCGTTTTTTTAGAGCGAAACGTTTGTCAATTTGTTTTTTATGATTGACAAAAAATAAAAAAATTGAGAGACAACATCACACGGTGTTCCCAAGCGGTCACTCATCCAAGTACTAACCATGCTCAACGTTGCTTGATTTCAGTGATCAGAAGAGAACTGATAGATTTAATGTGATTTGGACGTTGCCTGAGTATGTAAGATTTGAGAACAGTTTTGTTTGGTTTTGTGGTTCTATTGTTTTCATAATTTTTTTTTTATAGCAATATTACAAGTAATATAGCATTGCTTATTATATTGCTACATAAAAAAATAAAAGTATGTAGATGATTACAAGTTTGTTGGCGTTACATGCTCCTCTAACATGTTCCTAGCTCTTACTCACTCTAACAAACGTATTGGAATGAGAAAGGGCTAGGGTAGAAGCATATTCCTATAGAAGGTCGTCACCAATTACAATGAAACCAATGCTTAGCCAACTCTGCGACTATCAACTGATAGCCATAGTTCCGTCAATCATTACTATGGGTCTTTAGTAGCAAATGATTAGCTAAAATGATTGGGTACCATCTGCCAGTATTGGGTCCAAGTTATCATCTAGTATTTATCCAATACTGATCCAGTAGTTTACCAATACTGCGCCAGTATTGAACTATGATAGTCATTACTGAACTGATTGTAAAATCTTTATAGATTTGAACATATTGGAGCATATGACATGATTATGACATGAACCTTAAGTCATAAAATCAAGATCACGAAATTATTTCTAAATAAGGTAATTGGACAATGTTCAAATCATGTTGAAACCGGTTTCATCTTCCGCCGAAAACGTATGAAAACAATGGAATCACAAAACCAAACTGTTCTCAAATCTTAGATCCTCGGGCAATCAAACACATCCATATCACGTTGAATCTACCAGTTCTCGTCTGATCACTGAAGTCAAGCAACGTTGAGCATGGTTAGTACTGGGATGGGTGACCGCTTAGGTGCACCATGTGATGTTGTCCCTAAAATTTTTTTTTTAAATTCGATAAATTAATCTCAAGATCAATAGAAATTAATTTATACTTTGATTTAAAATTTTATTTATCTTAGAAATTTATCTATCTTGATCAAAAAGGATATATTCAAGACTGCAAATGCATTCCACTAATATACCATTTTCCCAGGCATAATGACAATAAAAAATTAGAATATCCACAATATTCCAATAGCAACGATTCCAATATACCTTGGTAATATAACATGGCCATTCCAAGCATGAAAAATCTAAAAAAGAAAAAAAGCAATTCCAAATATTGATAGAAGGCAGATACATCAATAATAAAGAAAATCATTCAATAATTATAACTTCCGCTCGTTCCAGATTATAAATTATAACATATATATGACATTTAATATATGTATATATTATATCATAATATATGACATTCACATACAATCACTTTTTTAATATGTTTTTTGTGTCTCGACTATTGATTTATTATTTATTTATTTATTTATTTATTTATGGTTTTTTTTACTCTTAACCTTATTAGGATATATAGAATTTCAGTTTTTTTAATATTAGGGGACTTCTTTTTCTGAAAAAAAAAAGCGAAAATTAAACAAATATTTCTTTAGTAAGAATACTTTTATTAAATAATAACACATATATATTTACTTTAAGAATTTTAAATTCAAATACAAATACATTCGTAGCGGCGAGAATACTATCACCGTACCGCTCAATTTGATACATGAAAGTAAAAATGTCTTTTTTTAATTCGTTTGCGACGTTATAATAAAATAATCAATTATGTATGATTGTCTCAGAAATAAATTTAATACATACATATCAGTTCTCGTCTGATCATTGAAGTCAAGCAATAGTCTGAGCACGGTTAGTACTTGAATGGGTAATCGCTTGGGAACATCGATGTTGTCTCTAAATTTTTTTTATTTTTAAATTTCGGAAAGTAAATGTCAAAGTTAATAGAAATTGTACAAGTAAATAATCTTATTTTTTTCAAGTCGATTTAATTCAGGACATAATTGTCAAGAAATCTCATATTATAATATTACAAGTAATATATGATCACTATTAAAATTTTTATTCCGAGGAAACCGATTGAACCAAATCTCGAAAGAATCTCTATTTTCGAGAGAAATTCCTTTGGAGGAATCTTATGTGCGAGAAATGGAGCAAGAAGTTATTTGCAAAGATGTCCTTTGAAAAGATCGTTCTTTGTACGAGAATATAGAACGATAATGAATTACACGTCTTTTCATGCCTTTAACTGTTCCAATAGTAATTCTAATCTTATGACAATCAGAATCCATTAATTTTAAGAATTCCTGCAATAAGAATACAAATCGTAATTTGAAGCAGACTATGAAACATAAGTTGTGAACGTAGTGACGATACAACTTCGCGTTCTTTAATAGATTTTCCTTGACAATTGAGTCAGCTTATCTTAAAAATCGTTAAACTGATCTTTAACAAATCGCTATAAATTCTCATGAAAAAGTTGGCCGTCAGGCACGAAAGAGCGTGCCATTTTTCATTAATTTCTAATTAATTCGCAATGTTTATTCGCAATCGTTAGCGGAATTCGACCTCTCAGCTATGGATTGAAAAAGAAGGTGATTCGTATAATCGAGAAGAATGTCGGAGGACAAGAAAGATAGGCTAAAAAATTGCATATGAATCAATAATGAAATGAGAGTAACAAGTATATTCTGCATAATCGAATTACATATGGTCCTCGTAAAATATAGCCTTATGTCTGATTATTCGAGGTTATCTGTCACAAGAATAGCTCAATTCAACTGTACACGTGTTAATTAAACAAGATTACAAGATTTTTATGTTACATGAGCTCTTAATATTGTTGAATACTAAAGGCGAACAGAAGAGACAGGATTACGTCCTAGATATATCTTCAGTAAGCAAACGCTCGTATAATCACCAAGAATAATATAAACGCGTAAAGATAATAACTACGCGACACAGAATATTTTTCTGCGTGATGCCTCGAAAATGACTGTTACGCTGCAAAATAGAATGACTCTTAACAAAAGTGACTACATAATAAAAAATAACGGCTGTAGCAAAGGCAAGCGCTATTCGGCAACTAACTTTACCTAAAACGCGTTATGGATGATGCTCATGATTCCATACATAGCAGCCGGAAGGCTAATGGATTTCAATCTACGATACTTGACGATCCACGCAAAAATCTCGTGATTGACGGCTTTACAAATTATGCGACATTCGTCTCACCATGACAATCTCTCCCGATTCCTCATCAATATTTCAGAATCTTGTCTCCATAGCTTTTTAACTCGTCCCAATATTTGCTTAGTCTTTTGTTAAAGGATGTGTACATCCTCTCACAGGTTTCTCTGACTTGGTCATAATCAGCCACAACATGAGTGTCGTCGAGATTTTTCCGCGGATTCACTTAGGTCGTTGGGCGAGTTGGGCCCCACTCCTAGAGTGCCTCACAGGGAGAGAGTGGAAAATTGCATCACGTGTCCCACCTCCTCTGATTGAATATGGGCATCAAAGCTCCGTAGGCATGGAAGAGATTAGAGAAAACTCTTTCACGTGACTCGCGTCCTGATTGGACGTGGGCATTCACGTGATGTAATTTGCCATCTCTCTCTGTGAGGCTCTCTATCCCCTTCTAATCAGAGTCATTTCATGCACCGATTGGTCCTTATCACGCGAATCGCGCAAGTCTTCGCGAGTCGTAATCCTTAAGCGCGTAATTCGAATAAGCTATGTACAGCATCCGCATTGGAGGCAGCCTTTCATTTCCTAATGGTTCAGGATAGGTGATTCTTCCCAATAATGGATCCATAAATGCGTGTCCTTTAAGTGGGCGGTACTCTACTCGCGCAACTTCAGTCCTTCATCTGCGAGGAAGATATGTCTTATCCCTGGAGTTCATCCTTCACTGTTTTTTATAAATAGTTACGACAGTAGTAGGATTCCAACAGCAGCGTGACAAAAAGAAATATAAAATAATACGACTTGCGTGTACCGGGCTACTAGGAGTGGTTTCTCCATGTAATAATGAATTCTCTTCAGATCTTCCACTTGATATCGAGTGAGATGAAAACGAAAAGAAATATCGCCGATCATGATTCGTTAGTAGCAACAAAAATCTAAATTTGAGAACTAAATTAGAAAAATAAATTATAATAAACAGTATAATTAGCGTACATAATGTGCATTCGTCCTTCGAGCCGAGAGGATGTAAGATCCTTTTAAAAAGTGCTGCGATAGTGACGGACAAAAATCGTCAACGTCACACAGTATACCTATTAAATTGTGAAATATATACAATGATCAAAAGTTTTCAATTAACATACAATACAATTTTACGATAACTTTTGTATTAATTTGTGTTTTATATAATTTACATTACAGATTATTATAAAATTCTTGTTATAATTAACTTAAGAACACAACATTTTAGAATATATTAATTTTCGGTAATATTATAGTATTATATTCTAATAATATTTAATTAAATATTATCTATTAATATTGCTATATTAATATTGTTTTGAAAAAGTAATTTGTTTTCATATAATTAACATATGCAACATTTTCTAAATTAATTAAAATCAATACTATTAAAGATATTATATTAAAAGAGAATTTTATATAAAAAATTTTATATAAAAGAGAAATTTATTTTGTACGAAAGAGTTGTTCTACTTTGTTTCATACTTGCAATTAATAATTTCGAAAATTAATTTCGATATTGTAAAATGACTGCAGCACGATATTCAATTAATATCGGTATTAACCAAAGAATGTGGAAAAACCTTTCCGAATACAAAAGGATCTGAATAGATATCAAATGCGCTTACTTGTCTCGAAATAATTAAATCACGATCAGTATTGGAGAATAGATGCATTCCTACACAGACAAATTTGGGGAATTTATTTTTTCTTAACAAAAATTTCGTTGGATACTATTTCGCTTTAGTTTTCAATTATTTTTGTAATTAAATGTTACATAAAAATTCGAAAATAGCGGTTGGGCGCATTAGTGCACATTAAAGTCATCATATACAAATAAAAAGATATCTAATATAAATAAAGAACGAGTTAAATTGTGAAATTTTCAAAATACATTTTGTTATGTTGTTTAGTAAAAATGTAGCCTATAATTCATAATACATATTTGCATTTCACTTTAACACTCAGATTAAATCAGTGACCTGCGATATAAAATGTATAAATCATACTATTATTACTGTTGCAAAAATAAATCCGATTTCGGGTGAATTATTTAATAAAATGTACTAATCTATAAAAATAGATATCTTAATATTTCAAGACATGTGATGACACTCTGTATTAAATTAATCAGAAAAGTTGCAGAGAGTGATAAGATGAGCCGAGTTCTATCTACTTCTGTCTACCCTTTTAGCTTTGTTGTGAATAATTAAATAAATATAGGTAAAAAAAATATTTTCAGAGAATATTATAGAAATATTTAAGTTCACATTAAACCAAATATTTAATTACTTTCGGAGTTTATTACGTTTTAATTACGGCTATTCTCTGGCTATTATTTTACATGAAACAAACTATGCAATGTAATGTATGGTAGTAGCTTTATAATAAGGATCTTTTAATATTTGTTTCAACAGTAAAACTTTTAATAGTAAAATGATTTGCAGCATGTTGCAGGGATTCAGAAACAGGAACAAGCTTTTTTTTTATCAGAATATCATTAGACTTTCTTTTATGTAACTATAATTTTTCAATTTTTAACATAAATATTTTATCTTGATTAATTAAATATAATAATAAAATTAATATTAGAGGAAAAGTACGCAAATAATTTTTAAGACAAAACAATATAAATTATTTCGCGTATTAATTTTCATATCATTATTGTGATGTGATATAAAAACGAAACAATAAATTTAATTATAACATTTTTTTATAGAATTTTTCTTTGAATTAGAATACAATTACCTAAAAAGAGGATTTCTGTTGAAATCTAAAAAAACTTAGTAAAAAAATTATGAATATATCAAAATAAATTTTTGAAATTCCTTTTTATGACAAATAATAAAAAAATTTTTAACATTTATTATTTTAATATTAAATTCGAGTGTTTTATTGAATTTATGTTTTATTGAAATTAAATAAATTTTGAATACAATTTTATACAATGTTTTACCTCTATTGCTTTGAGTATGCGACTAATGCCGCGCGAATTTGTTGACATATTACACGAATGAAAAATGAAACATGGTGAGAGGAGTAAATAATGGGCTGCGGGAAATTTATTTTTGTATCTCCCAACTTGAAGAACGCGCGGCCCACATTTCACCGCTTTTCCAGTCTGGTTCATCGTGATTTCTTTCATAATTTTAAACGTTCTTATACGTATATTTATGTTAAAATTTGAAAGACAAAAATGTTGTTATCATAAAAATCACTAACGAAATTTTTGTTGTGTGTTTTAACTACTCATTTTTGTATTTTTAAAAAAATCAAGTCAACTATTAAAAAATTAAGTAATAAAAATAAATAAGTCACTTCTATTCTGCTAATATTATACTCAAATAAGTTAGTGTTTTTAAAAACAGATTTCTCAAGAAAGTGATCGAATACGAATTAAGTCGAATAAATATCAAATAAATTAAAGTTATTAAGCAATTCTTTCTGAAGAGAATTTCTTTTTTCTTTTTCAAAAATTACAAGAAATCAAAAATCTTTTTTACATCTCAAAAAAAAAAAATAAAAATAAAATCTCAAATTGTAAATCAATTAAATTCAAAATAAATTTTCCAAATTATAAAATAATTAATAAAAATAATAATTCTCGAAATAAAAATAAAAAAAAAATAAATTATAAACTTAATATCGATTAACACAGTTTATAAACAAATTTAATTTTGGGTAAAATGCTTACGTATATACTGATAAACATTTTAATTTTTTTGAACGTGACAAATTATATTTTTTTATATTTTCATTAGGCTATATATTTTATTAGGCTGAATTTCATATATGATTTATACATAATAAATAGTATCCAAACGCTAAAGGAAAAAACGAGTTGATACACTAGAATTCAAAAAAATAAATCCTTTTTTAATAGTTAAAACGTAACGAGAGATTAAAACGAAGCAAAAAAAAACAAGAGAGTAAAAGAGAAAAGAGAAAAACATAATCTAACACAATGCCCTTTCGTGTACAATCCACATGAAGCAATTCCGTGCGAATTAAGCAAACTGACGTATAGTTTGGCGTCGTTAGAACTGCACACCGAACGGTATACAGTTATACGTGACTGTGGCATTTAAACGCGGATTACACACATACACACACACACACACACTCTCTCTCTCTCTCTCTCTCTCTCTCTCTCTCTCTCTTTCGTCCTTCATTATTCTAATTTCCGGGAATCCGTATATTTAACCGTTCCTCGACAAGTCGTCACTGTTTCGCATTGTCACCTCTGAGTTCTCAACTCGAACAGCCATTTTCTCCGATAAATACAGAAATATATTCCATTAATTCGCATTACAGATCAAGTCACTTCCAATAATTATCATCTGGACCGAAAAGTCAATTTTGAATCTAAATAATATTCATCGCGACATTTGCTTCTCCAAGCAATTTTAAATGTAACAAAATAAGTTAAATTTATTTTTTATATATAGAGTGTAAATAGATGACGAAAAATATATCAAGTATATTCATGGGATGCATTTTTAAAATGAAATACCCTCGTTGACGACTTACGACCTAACTTTGCGTGGGTGTTTATAACTTCTGCTATGGTTGCGGTTACATCGGGATGTGTCGTCGGTTGCGCGGTTATCATCATTCAAGCGTTATCGCCGACGTTTTTGCAGTTGTCGTAATTGCGCCAATAAAACTTCATTCAACGAGGAGGCGTAAAAACTTTAAAAAACCGAGACCGCTGATGGTTCATTTGCCAACAAAGTTATCCGACTCTCCGTCTATTTGCTTTACGCATAGCAATATCTCGCTTAAAATGAAGGTTAGGCATAAATAAGAAATAAATGTCATACTAAAATAGATATCATTTCCTAAGATTTTTTAGTATTTCGTACAACTTCGTTTTCTTTTTTGATTTGAGATTTTCTATAAACTTGACGTTATAATAAGGAGTGTCTCGCGCCAAGTCTTAGTGCTGAGACATTACTGCGTCTCCAGATTTAACGTGTTTTTCAATGCCCGTTTCATCTCTAATCTAAAAAAATTTCCAAATTAAAAAAATACTCTGATTATATATATATATATATATCATGAAGTCAGTTTTAAAAGATTCTTGATATCATTTAGTATCGAGTTTGAATGTGGCTTGAAAATATCGAATTTTAGAGGTAATTTCCAATAAATGAGAATCTAGGATTACAGGACTCATAATCAAAGTTTAGAAATTAGTTTGGAAATCAGTACTAATTATTTACGTAGCACTACACTGAGAGAAAAGATTTTGTTAATTTAACAAACCACCAGTACCTTTAACCGGTGATCGGTAAATATGTGACAACAAATTTTGTTGTTGTGTTAACTGCTAGTCTGCTATACCAATTATTAGTAACAGAAGTAAATTATATAGAATCTAACCTATCTTTTGGATAGACTTTAGGTTCGTTACATAGAATTTTACATAGAATTCGTAGATGATCGTGGAGTCTTAAGTCATAGGAAACGGACCAAGCACAGTCAAATGTAGGGAGAATATTTAATTTACAATCATAACAAATCGATCGGTTTTTTACAAATATCACATTTGCTTTCCCTTGATTTGTTCCTATAACGAAATAATTTCTCTCAGTGCTTGATCTATAGGATAATTTGATAACGTTTCATTTGTATCTAAAATCAAAAATAAAAAAATTTTCATGATATTGCTCCAATATAGAGGACAAAAAATTTTAAAAATAATTTAATTACCATAAAATTCAGTTTTACGGAATTTTTTTATTGCAAAAAAAATATTAAATTTGCTTCGTTTTATTTTGAACTCATTATACTGAAAGAAATGATTTTGTTATAAGAACGAATCAAAGAAAAGGAAATGTGATATTTGTTAAAAAATCGATCGATTTATTACGATTGCAAATTAATTCGTCAATGTAAAAAATAATCAATAGTATCGCTAGCAAATAAGAGACTCATATATAAAAGTCAACAAATAATTAACACAATAAAAGGATGTGAAATAGGATTGCCGGCCCACAAAGCATTAAAAGCACTGAATAACAACTTACAATGTACTTAATACTACAAAAGTAATTAATCATTATCTTTTACTTTTAAGGGGATCTTTATATTTGATAATATTTAAGAGAATAGAATTAACACATAGAGAATACAGTTATTTCAAATATTTCCTAAACCATATTTTAATATTTCGTTGCCACATTATATTCTGTATCAGTCAATTCAATTTTCTCTAGGAGGCCTGCAAGCGTATCCAATTAGTTCAGAATATTATTCTCTGCAATGAGAGCTGCCTGATTTGACAGGTTCCAATAAGTTTTGCTGTGTTAATATCACGCGACATTGTAACTTCATCTAAGAACTATGTACAAGCACTACAGTATATAACCATCGCACTATTGTACTTTACTACCTTCCGATGTTTGGAAATGTCTGCATTAGTCAGTTGGATAATTTACGGAAACCATAGAGTCCCGACGAGCAGCAAAGTTTTGCGTCGCTGCGTATGAGAGAGATGTTCAAATTAAATTAATCCTTAAAATAATAAGAGACGGTAGGCAGTCCCCCCACCCTGCGTGCGCGCATGAATTAACAAGAAATATAGTTTTGTTTTTAATTTTGTAGTACACTCACATTTAGAAAAAAACATAAAAATTTATAAAAGCAATTATAAAGATAATAATTATACAAGTTTCATATGTAGAATTGATGTATGTGGTTAAATAAATCATTTTATAATTTAAATATAATCATTTATTCAACTATATACAGTGAATGCAAAATTTAATTAAAAAAAAATAAACATAATATAATCAATAATTTATTAAAAATGGGAATAAAATAGATTATATATTTTTAAAATTATTTAAAATGATATATAATAATTAAAATGTGTGTGTAATTGTGTGTGTGTGTGTGTGTGTG
>Ga0157364_1009304_pt1 | contig 10176 bp, 5 predicted proteins | sample AttsexASBM2_FD_111476 | JGI IMG/M metagenome (GOLD analysis project Ga0157364, IMG submission 111476) | Fungus gardens microbial communities from leaf cutter ant in Ribeirão Preto, State of São Paulo, Brazil - Atta sexdens ASBM2 | ecosystem: Host-associated > Fungi > Mycelium > Unclassified ... | reverse complement strand
ATATATATATATTCTGATTTTGGTCAAATACATGACATTAAATATTTAATTAAAAGTGTTTGAAAGACTCACAAATGTTTTTAATGTGGTACTTCATAACTCTTCATACAAACGATTCTGTGTATGAATATTATTGAATTTAGATCCGATTGATTATTTCAAGTATTCGATCAAGTATATGATCCAAAACAGAGTCATTAATTATAATAAATAGAATGACTCACAAACTTTTTTAATTGCACTTCAAAATTCTTCATACAAAATGTAAACGATTTAAAATAGTAATTTTTACAATCGGAGCCGATCATGTACTACATTCGAATGCTAAAACAACCGATTAGAGCTGGGGATCGATATTATATCTTCAAACGAGATGAAAATTACAAAAGTGAACGAATTTATTAGAATACTAATAATTTCATTGGTAAACATTTAGTAAATTTGCTTATTTTTGTAATTTTCACCTTGTTTGAAGATATGACAGAATCGACCCCCCAGAAAATTTTCCTTTAGCGTTTAACATGTCTGGATTCTCGTTATTGCAAAAACTCCATATTGTTAAATACTGTATTCGGAAACGTTACCCGAGTGCTTGCGTGTATCAGAGAGAATCAAGGGAAAGTGAAGTGAATTCATCTGGAAGCCGCCATTTTTAGTGTACTGTTGAAGTAAGTAGGAGGGTTACATAACATTTTCCCGAAAAACTAAACTAGAAAATGTTGGTACTAACAAAAACCCTAAGCAATACGATTTTAATTTATACAGATTAGTAATGTACTACTGATCTAGTTTCCTGACCTGTCGTTCGATTGTAACAGGAGGATACTCGATTGTAGTTGATTGGTTCTTACATTTCGATCCGGATTAAGTCCATCCTTGGTGGAAATTAGGCCACTGTTGAAATAGTAAATCCATAAGTTTGGAGTTAGGTTTAGAAGAGACTTAGGACTATCGCACACAAAATTCAAAACAGTATGTGTAAGCTATAAACTTAAACCGATGAACCAATCACGATACTGCATTAGATTATGTAATCTAACGGAAATGGAAATAACATACACAGAACGCGGCAACACTTGCCGCGCGACGGAAGTTGGCACGATAGCCAATTAACGTCTTACTTACTCGGAAGTAATAAATATATAATTTCTGCGCGATAAAAGTTGAACTCAATCCAACTTTTGCCACGCGGAAGTTGTCGTATTAACCATTCTAGTTCTTAAGTCGTCCTCACCATGCAAAACTTCTAGAAATGATGTAATATCACTTCTGAGTTGCCGCGTTCAATCGGTTTTACATTAGTTATAAGCCGATCGTAAGTTTATTGCGACAATTAATATGAAGCGTTGATTTCAAAATGCAAGTTTCAGATTGGCTGTCACAACAAACTTGCGATCAGCTTGCAACTAATGTAGAACTGGTTTTCTGTGTGCAGGAGTCATAAGGGTGCTATTCCATATACACGGAATTGGAATGACGGAACAAATTTTTTAGAAAATTGAGTTCACTACAATTCTGTTCTCTTCCCGTCCTACAGCAGGAACGGAATAAAAACAGACAGAATATCGCCTCAGTGGCAAGCTAATTTGCTTAATTTAATTGATATTTCGTTATTTTAATGCGATTAAAGCAGTAATATGCATAATTCGTGCAATTATCTTATCTATAACATTACTTTGAATATTCAAAAATACTAAATTATAAAAGTGAGATATATTTTGTTACTTAAAATTCCATTGCGTTCCGACTACATGGAACGAATAGAGAAAATTTTTACGGAAAGGAATGGCATGTTTAGCTGAGTTGGTTGAATCTAAAAATTGAAATGAATATTCAGAAACTTTTTTTGTAAATCTACAACGATGAATGAAGAAGTAGTGTTATTACTACTATGTTAAAATTATTATGAAAAGCAAGAAATGTGCTAAATTGGCGTGCTATTCCGGCATTTAAGAGTGTGCGAAAATTTTATTTCGCTTATAACGTTTTATTGCAACAGCAGAAATATATACAAAAAAACCAAAATTCTGGATACAGTTAATGTTTATACAAAGAATGAGAATTGCATCTCCAAGGCGGAAGTGACAATTTAGTCATTGGAATGTGAACGATCACTGATCGTGAAAAGTTTTTCAATTACTTCAGAATGACATAGGAATTATTTGAAGAATTGTTGGCATTAGTTGGATTATGTATAAAATAAGAATATATTGTATTGAAAAATAAGGATTATTATTAATTTTCTTCTTCGAAGTTATCAAATTCTCAACCATCTACAAGCTGGATCGACATAGTCTGTAATCAACACGATTCTGTTGCTTTTGTATTATTTCTACCATTTCGACCATGATTCGGTGGTTTCGATATAATAGAGAAATTTTTTACGGAACGGAATGCTAATGAACTGATTTCTAGTAAGAAATCCGTCATTCCAATTTCGTGTACATGGGACAGATCTTAAGGGTGTCCAGTATGTGTCCCGTAGAGGGGAAATTGGCAACGGAACGGAACTCGCGGAATTAACATATAGTTATTCCATTTTCTTTCTTATGTTTTTCCTAAATCTTTTATGTCCTATTGAGTGAAATAAACGGAAGCAGAATAATATAAAATCATACTTTTTATGTTATTTACAATACTTATAATAATAAAAATAATATTTTAATGTAAATATAATAATGTATATAACAAACTGGTAAACATTAAAACTTCTTTAGCAGTATAAAATCTTTTTAACATAATCGTAAAACAATCTCATGATTGGCTGAAACTTGATTCCGCTTTTGCGTTTATCGCTCAATATACATAAGAGAAAGAAAATAAATGGAATTGTATACCAATTAATATCTACTTTCATATTTACTGTAATTATCGAATCACTACACATAACATTTTGCTATTGTATCCATATTAATAAAGACAAAAAACAGTACGTACCAATCATATTATATGAATAATAGCTGTAATATACATCGACAGCATATAATATTGAGGTTATGTGCAACTTTCATTTATTCCACAAATTATAACGGTAAAATTATAGCGATAATAGTGGAAAGACTGTGATTCGTCATGTTGATTTCGCGAGTTCCGTTTCTTTGTCAATTTCCGCTCTATGGGTGCCATCCCAGTGGAACGGAACAGCAAGACCAATCATAATCGCAGAAAAGAAAGCAGATTAATGACTGCAGAGTTGTGATTGGTCGCGTTTTTCTGTTCTGCTATAAATTTCTACTTCATGGGACGGCACTCTAAAATGAATTTCTATTTCCGTTATTGTTATTTCTATTTCCGTTAGAGCACGTAGATCTAAAGCAGTATCCTGAATGGCTCATCGATTTTAAGGTTAATATTACAGAAATTTCGTCTATGCCCTTATGGACGAATTTATGGATATTATTTTAAAGATCATTCTATATTGGTCGTATCGTAGAAAGCGTTGTAAGCATCATGTGATTTTAAAATTAAAACATCGGATTAACTGAAGCAACAAGCTTCTGACTTGCGATGTCTATGATACAATCAATGTAGAATGGCAATAGTTTATTAATCCGTACAAATTAAAATCGTGTTGCCTAGGGGTCGTTCGTCGGATCCAGGGTATGGTCAACGCGATACAAATGTTTTACAGTAATTTTTGATCGGTCAATTTATAAAATTGTTTTTTCTAATTGGTCAACCAAACGCTTTAAAGCATTTGTAATAAGACTTTGACCGCAGCCTCAATGTGAATCCAGGAGCGTGATTCCGTAAGGAGCGTGTCTTTACACGCTTATTGACAATTGTCGGTGTCATTGCGCAGATATTTTATATAGTGAAAAAGTTACGCAATGACAACTGTCGGTAAGCATGTTAAGTCGGTTCTAGCAAAGTTTGTTGCGACAGCCAATCTGAAGCTTGCATTTTGAAATCAACGTTTCATAATGGATCGCAATTTGCGATCGGCTTGCAACTAATGTAAAATCGGCTTAAAACAGGAGTTTCGTACAATAAAAGGAACAAGAAACAGAGAACAGAGAACAAGAATTTTAACCTATCAAAAATCATGTATTGTGGAATACAAAATTTCTGATAAGTTGAAAGAAGTTTCTTATCTTCTCTGTTCTCTGTTCTCTGTTCCGTATTCCTTTTATTGTGTGGAGCCCTTTACGAAATCATGCCCCCAGCATATATCTCTAGATTTGTTCGCGTCACATGTTCCAACATGTTCCAAAATGCTCCTACTATAGTTCTTACTTACTCCAATGCGCTTAATAGAGTGAATAGGAGTTATTATAGTAGGAGCATGACGGAGTTTGTGATGCGAACAAACCTTCTGATACTTGGGGCACTCGGATAATATTTCCGAACGCAGACTTGAATAATCAAAGGTATGGCAGTTCTTCGTGAGTTGAAAGCGACTCTTGGTTCGCATATAGCTTCGTGATGACGGCGGACGGTGGCAAAATTCATTGCGGTGTGAAAGTCGTACTGTTCGCTCGAGTTCACTAATGGACTCGCAAGTGACTGTTTGATTGCGTTCGAGACGACGAACGAAGAGAAAGAACGGTGATAAGTCACATTCCCAAGAATCTGTCTCATTCCGCCCTCATAACTCGATCTGATTCGTCTGTTTGCCATCGCATAGCATCATATAACCTTTGCAAAAGTAAGTGACTCCGAAAATCTAGATGTATCCAGATGTATAGTTGAATAACTTGGATAATTTTATTCCACATTTTCTTCCGTTCAAAGTAAAGGAAATAATTTGTTTAATTCAATTCTCTTCGCGATTCATAATAACAAGCGCAATTTTTCGCAATTCTTACTGCGTGAAATCATATATTCGCGCAGTAAGAACGAATTTCTCACATGCCCTTCATCTCGAAAAAAAATAAACAATACAAAAACGAAAAACTGAAGGCGAATATTAAAAATAATTTTAAATGGATACAAATATTTGTCAGGAGTGATCACAAAAGACGATTTGTTTCATTGGAAACTATCAAAAAATATTTTTTTTGTCGAACTCCATTCATCTCGTCGAGCGATAATTTCATTGCTAATCGATTTGCAGAGGGAGTGAACCACACCAGTTATTTCCACTCGGTTATATTCTTATCTCCCCTGACTGAGGCATTTCTAACACAGTGACTGCATTCAACAGAGAAAGCAGCTTTATAATTGTAAAATTCTTCATTATGATTGGTTTATTTTTTTACATTTAAATCCAGGGATTTAAGGAATCAAAAGTAAGAACCAATCGTATTGAAGAATTTTATAACAGTTACAAGCTGCTTTCTCTAAATGCAGCCAGTGTTTCTACCCTTCTCTCAGCAGAATGGAAATGCGAAGCGATTTTGTGTGACTTCCACTCTGGCATATAAAGTTTTGGAATAATTTTTAATTTAAATCCTGATATTTACGATGGATATCAAAGAGATATCGGTGACAGACTTTTTCCTCTTCTTCTTTTTGAATTCTCTTAGTGCAGGACTGGCTTCAAACTTACTGATATCTAATATCTGAAAGTTTACTCAGACATAGGTCTATTCTTTTATCTAAACTTGCATGATTTATTTTTTTCTTTTTCTTTTCACGTTGAATTAATTGCGAAAAGAACTGATCTTATATTTAGTGGAATTAATAAAATTGAACAAATTATTTTAAATGAGTACAAATATTTATTAGAAGTCATAAACGTTGGTTAGTTTCATCTGAGATTTTGTGTCTGCATTTGGCGACTCTTGATGCAATTAAACCAATGAAAATTATCTGTATCTTTAAATTACGATTCGTATATATCTAGAGCATTTTCCATTATTCGAATGGCCGCAACATAGACTCTCTTACATAAATAATGAATAAGGAAATCAAGCGAAAATTCTTCTTTTTCATGGAATAGGAGGAAAGGAAAGATTCTGATTAGTTGATTCACTGTGCGTTATGCTTTAAAAGTCTGTGCTGCGGCCTTATGACTTCAGCTGAATATTCTCTTTATCCACAACACGCAGCTAGAGACGTAGTTTAGAAAGGCATAATCTCCACGAATTATCACAGCGGTCGGCCGTGAAACAAATTTTCTCGATGCGGATGTATCATTATGATAATTGTCACTCGAGTTTTTCCCCATCGTTGCATTTCTTTGTATCGCCGCGTAGTCATCTTCAACGACGCAACATATGTTACGGTGCCATCAGAGGCTGCTCCGGCTGATAAAGAAGTGAATGTATTCTGTAATGGGCGTTACTCTGATTTTTCAGAATAAACACTGAGTTACAATAAATTTCTTGCTCTTTCGCTAATGGTAATTAATTTTAATCTCGGTTTAATTTACTCTTTACTTTTCTCTAATTTTAATATTTAATTAAAAAAAGATGAAGAACCAGAGTTTAACCGAGTTTAAAGTAACTCTACATTGATAGAAATAGATATTAAGCGAAATCAAGTATAAATGAAGGAAATAATTCGAAACGTTCCCTTTCGCTCGACGGTGAAAGCAGATACCTGTCGCCGGATCGAGCATAAGAATAATTGCGTGTGCAACGCGAACCCGTAACGGATATTTTTTATTTACCGCCTCTTGTCTCCCCGCCCCACGAACGACCGTTAATTGATCGTGATTCATCGTCATTGATCCAATTGTAGCCAATATCGTCAACCCTCATCTGAGAATTTACATTGTCTGACGATAGAGTTATTACGGCGAGGATCAATTCAAACACGTGTTTGCATATTTTATTGCATAAATATGCACGCATATATTGCATCATCCCTAAAATCTATTTTACCAACTAAACATATATAATTTTTATAATATTATTATATATTTTATAGATTTGAAAATTCTTTTCAAGAATTAAAGTAGGTTTACGCATTGATATGTGACTTAACCAAAAACGAAAAAAAAATTGTTTAATTGAAATCTTTTTTATGATTTCTTAGTCTAATATGTCTAAAGTTGTCAAGTGGCAATATGCATTTATTTGATATAAAGCTTTACAATCTATATTTACGAAATTCTAGTCTCCAGATTAGTAATTTACACGACATCAAATTCTTAGAATTAGATTAGATACTACTTAATCCAATACGAAAATTTGCGTTGCGAAAATTTATACATATATGTAGGTACGATATATATTAATGTAATAATATATGTATATTAGGGGAGGTAATATATATATATGTATATTAAGGATAATTGATGTTCATAAATCATACGTGTGTAATGGCCAGTTGTTCCATCTACGGATAAATTATATCCGAAGTGACAATTTATTTAATGGATAAATAAGAGAGTAAAAGAGTAAAGACATAAGAGAGTGAGCTGAAGTTTATATTGAAAGATGGAACAACCTGAACAACCAGCTTATATCACATTCAGTAAAATAATGATAAGATTGGAGCGTAGACCTTTGCATAAGAAAATTAACCAATCAGAGTTATTTATTTCATGGAAAGGAAGGAAAGAAATGAAGGATTTTTATTGGTTCATTTTGTATTATGTGTTATGTAAGACTCTTCTGTCCATATTGTTGATTTTTTATATGATGATACTGTTGATCTATCCATTATGTTCGATTTTTAATTTAGAATCCCTTTATGCTTGTTTCTAATGTAGATTTAGTTTAATCTCAATTCAATTTATTCTTCATCATATTTTAATTTTTTTTCTTAAGACCAGAAAAGTACTTTCTAAAACTTTTAGAGTTAATCTCACTCTGAAGAGTGAAATTCACTTTTAAAGATTGAAAATTGAGCCATTCTATTTCGAGACTAGCTTAATTTTCACTTTTTTTAGAATAAAATTCCACTTTAAAATTTAGAGAGTAAATTGAATTGAGATTAAAGTTAATCTATTATTTAATTGAAATGGGCATAAATCATTATTTGATCTCTTTTACGGAAGTTTTCGCGAGGTTGACTAAAATGTATACTTTTTGCAATTTTCGAGCGATTAATTCTTCACCAACAATGTTGGCGATAATGCCTTTAAAGGCACATTTGTTTTTTTTTTATTACAAATTCTGAGAGAATAATCAAATTTAAATCTGTAAAAAATAAATAATTTTTATGATTAGTAAAAACTCATTATTAAAGCTTTCACAAGTATGTATTCTAAACATTTTTTTTTAGATTTTTATATAGTCCAGAAGAATGTAGAAATATGTATTAAAGTTCGAAAATTCATACACACAAGCGAATGAAGGATGAAAATTTCACCTTTGTGAAGTTGGCATTTCAAAAAATGAAACATGAGGTGCCAATTTTACAGAGGTGATAATTTTACATTGCCGATAGAAGGTTAAAGAATGTTTCACAAAGTTTGCTTTGTCTTCTCTTTGAAACAAGAATTTATGATCAGATTTCAAACTTTGTAAAAGATAATGTTCTTCAGCAAATTTGCTAAAAATGCAAGTTTTTTAATCTTGTGCCTCTAGTCAGTAATTTAGAGACACGTTATCTTTTATGCTGAGTTTTCAATGAGTCGGTAGTCCTAAGTTTTATCGGTGAAGTTGACCAGCCAATAGTCAATTTGAACTAACGCTGATTGGTCAACTTCACCTTAGACTAAAACTATTACAAACTACAGACTTATTGTAGAATCAGCATCCTCTATTATTTTCAGCATTATAGATATAAATTTCTTTATTATTTAATTCTGTATAATTTGATTTCTGTATTATTTAAAAAATGGAATTGCAAAGTGCTAAATTTTATATTTAAATAGAGATAAGGTGTGTAAAAGTACTCGACAGTTGCAAAACCACATACGTTAAAATTGAGTTCTCAGTAGAATGGATATCATTAAAGGAATACGCGCGGAAATATTCACTGTAATGAAACCTGATACATATAGCTTTACATGCATGCCTGCATGATATCATGCACGATTTAATTGTAACGAAATTTCTCAGATAATAGAATTCTTATACATATAATAGGTAATGTCGAGTTCTTCGCACTTCCTTTCACCCATAAGGTCTATAATTTAAACTTTCTGTTAAGATTCAATGTTTTTTATGTCACAAACATTTAAAAATAAAGTACTTTTTACCAATTAAATTTTAGGAAAATAAATATTTATTTGTATTATAGAAATAATCTTTATCTAATTTCTAATACACATTATCTTTATTAATTTTGAATTAATTTTAATTAATTTTAAATTTTAGCTTTAAATCTGAATCTTATTTATAAAGATATTTAATGCTAATTTGTTGCAAAATTAAAAACTACACACCTATATTAATAAAAAAAAAATCATCTATTTAAAAAATTTGAGTTTATTTCAATGAAATTATATCGCAATGTGATGTAACATCTCCGGTACTTTCATGTTACTTTCACGTTTGAATCTCATGAGAATTTTATTCATTTAATAACTCGAAACGTCACGATCTCACCGCGCAAATAATTTGCTCTAATTGATCGATAATCAAAATTCTTACCTTATTTCCGGCAATATTATAACGCCCATTTTCCTTCAGGATTTTCTGGTATTTCGATATGAGAATTCCTGCAGCTCGATAGAGCTTGATCGTTTATTGAGACCATTGTAAACTACCTACATAAAAGACTTTATCTCAATATACTCAATATAATTGATAAAATCAAGGGATAATGAATAAAATCGAAAACTCGAAATTTTAATTAAAATTTTTTTTCTCATTATGTACACTCAGCTCACTTCCAAAAAAGCGGTACATTAAAAATTTGGGAAAATTTTATCAAATTTCAAAACCGATGTGAACATGGCTCCCTTTATCAAAAATAAAATTAATAGTGTACCGCGTTTGTACTTCATTTATATTTGTTTGTATCGATCATTATTTTGTTTGTTTCAAATAGTTCAAAATAAAAAATGGCCACCGCGCAATTTTAAGATTTTTTAATTTCATTTATGCTATTTGAAAAAGAAATGCCGTTAATCTCATTTATCTTCATTTATCAGATATCTTTTAAAATAGCCGACTTTCTTTTTCGACACATTTCCTTCAAATTTTGAAAAACTGTATCTTCGAATTCTTTGAGTTCGAGATACAAATGAAATTAAAAGAGGTACAAACGATTCTCTTTCAAATGACATAAATTAAAAAATCTTAAAGTTGCGCGCTGGCCATTTTTTATTTTTCATTTTTTGTTTAACTGTTTGAAATATAAATGAAATAATGATTGGTACAAAAAACAGGT
>Ga0157364_1009303_pt1 | contig 10176 bp, 6 predicted proteins | sample AttsexASBM2_FD_111476 | JGI IMG/M metagenome (GOLD analysis project Ga0157364, IMG submission 111476) | Fungus gardens microbial communities from leaf cutter ant in Ribeirão Preto, State of São Paulo, Brazil - Atta sexdens ASBM2 | ecosystem: Host-associated > Fungi > Mycelium > Unclassified ... | reverse complement strand
GCTTTAATTCTAAATTCAGCAACGTATCTGTATATTTTTTATTGAGATAGATAGATGGAGAGATAGAGATAAAGACAGATAGATAGATAGATAGATAGAGAGAGAGAGAGAGAGAGAGAGAGAGAGAGAGATTATATACTTCAACTTCTAATCATCAGAACTTTTTATTACAAGCATAAATTTTATTTGAAGTCTCTCATAGTTCATTATTTTTTCTGATATAATTTCAAAATTATTTCTCTCTGAGACTCTTTTGCTGAATTTAGACTTAATTATATTAAGATAAATATATATATAGATTACGTATTCTTCCATCAGCATTTATTTGACAAGCAAGCGACAAATATATACGTTTCATGCATGGAATGTCTACACTGTGAAAATAACTAGTTACACATTTCATCAAACTTGGAGAACAACAGTCTACTTTTCGATCTAAACCTTGCACCTTGTAAAACGACCTCAAACCATGATGACATCGTATCGAAGACAACCAGCATGCGCGCATCATCCGGATGATAATCCACAGCGCATATGGGGTGTCTTAGACGTCCTACACTTTCTTCCAGATTGGAATTTTATTGTACTTTTTTTAGTATTTTTTTTTACAATTTTTTCAGACTCACTTTTCATATTTTGTAAACATTTTGATTGCTGCGTGTCGATGACATAACATTTTATAACTAGATTCGTTTGCTATGAATTAAAATTTCATCGTTTATTTGTAAAATAAAGCTTAATTTTTGGAAATTATGTCGCTGATAATTATTCATAACTTGTGAATTGTGAATCTCGAAGAGAAATTTCTTCGGAATCAAAGAATACTCAAGACGAATCCATGGCGATAATAGTTCCGGGACACGCTGTATATACGTGCGTATTACGCCGACGAGCACCTCGACAAAGGAGCCTCTCGAGCGTAAAGCGTGTCAGAGCGGTTGGGCTTGACATGCGAACATGATCCAAGAGAGCGAAACGCAGAGAAACGCACGCACGTGTGCGGGGGAGGAGGGTGGCAACCAGGCAGGATGGTCGAGTGACGAGAACGGGACGCGGGTGCATCGATTTAGGGGGAGGAAGGGAGTCGATAAGGGGTTGGGGGGCAGGTATGTGTAGCGGAGCAGATTTATTGGATTCAGGGGGGCTGCAAATCCGACAGGATCAGCGTAACCAAAGAGCGGTGCCTACTAGAGACTCGGGCTGAAGAGCGAAGGGGAAAGGATGGGAAGGGGTAGATAGGAGGACGGAGGAGGAGGGGACGTAAAACACGGGGATCGTAGATGAAAAAGGTTGCGTTCGTGAGAGTACCGTTCGTTTGACAGCCCTAAACAGGAGTGTACCATAGTAACGGAAGTGAAAATTGAAGGATATGCTAGATATCTTTAAGTTGGACGAAAACACGACGCAAATTTAAATCTGTATAAGTACTTTATACAAATCTAATTTAATTTCTCATACATTTACTTTTTTCGTAAGATAAAATACAAAATAAACAGAAAATTCCGTCATATCTTTATACAAACAAGATGAATCATTTTCTTGATAATAATTGATAATTGATTGACTGATACACATTTAATAATTTTATTATTGTTTAATAAATTTAAATTAAAATATGTAACTTAATTATACTAATATAATTGAGAAAAAATAATATTTAGAGATATTAGAATTTCTTTGATGTTTTATAATAAAAACAGCAACCTAATTTTGTTTTTTACAAGTTAGATTTTTTTATAAGTCCGATTGAAAATTCATTTAATAAAGGAGTAAAATTAAAAGAATATAAATTAAAAAGAAATAATAATATCTGTGGACTATTATAATGTATGTAAAAAAGACGTCTATTTTTTAAATATAAATGTTGTTTTCAAGCAGCACAATATTATTTAGAGATATCCTTAACAAACTACGAGAATTTTGTTATTTTCATCCAGATTGCGGTTCTGCATCTTTAAAATATGTTTCTAAAGTTGTCGAGTCGTATTATTTCATGAGTTAATTTATTCAAATACTTTCCTCTGTTGTTTTCATGTTGCTTCTGCATCGAAAATTCGAAACTTGGTATTCTTGCAAACTATTCTTCTTGCGAATTAAATTAATCATTCAACATGAAATTTCTGCCCCGCTTTCCCAGATGTTTAGTCCAACCCCAAATGATCACCTCTTCGTTCAACTAACCGTATTATCAACATCAAAGAAGGTCCCATGGTATCGAGGTCCGAGGGGAGATCAACTGCAACATTACATTGGCAGAGGGTTGTTTTTTCATACTGAAAGGAATTATCGTGCACAATGCTCCACTCTGTCTATCATTCTGAAAACACTCGCACTGTATCTTAACTGTCACTGAAGTTAGGATTGAGGAAAGAATTCTGTAGCAAAGAGAAAAAAAGAAAAAGAAAAGGAAGATGTCCACAGTCGTCCCTGAGGAGATCTTGTTCGACGTTGTAGTACATCGACCTTCGACCTAATTTCGATCCGATCGAGCAGGACATTCTCGTTGCACATTTTCGTCTTGAATCGGTGAGAAAAATCCAAAGAATTATATGAAATTCTATAATGTTGATGATAATGCCATCGAGAAGTAATAATAAATATTTTCGTGTCTAAAATTATTTAAAATTTTTTTTCACGTAATCTTGCATAGAAATTAATAAAAAAGGCAAAGTAGCAATTTGCGAATGTACACAGGATAAAGATAAGTATAAAAAACGGAATAAAAATATGAAAAAGATGAGATTATTGATAACTAAATTTGCATATCGCTGATATATCGATGTTATCTATATTGGGGATGTGAGACTTTTACATATGCGCCTCGTACGCTCCTGGAGGTGCGAGTTGACTGAATAATCTCTTGCCGCGCCCTATTCCCAGACTCGTATTTACACAGTGACCCAAAACAATCGTTGCTTCTTCTACAGATTCTTTGATCAATTCGTACTCGAATTTTCCTCAATGGAAAGTTGAACAATATTGAATCATAATCGATTTAGCAACAAATAGATAATTAGGTAAATATTATTCTTTAATTAATTTTAAATATATTTTCCTTTAACTGAATTTTAAAATTGTATATCTATAGTTTTAATTCTTGAGCCATTTAATTTTTTCCATCTTTAAGTTAAATGCGAATTAAAATAGAATATGTTGAAAGAAATCTAATAAATTCTTTATCGAATAAAAATAGACTTAGAATCGACTGAAAAATTTACAAAAGAAATGACAAAAGTTCTGATACACTCAGTACAGATGGTCAATCCAAGCACACTAATTTCTCGTCTCATCATTTGCGAGCGTATAGATTTGCGTAGCTCATGTTGCGTGCAGCAGTTGTGCCTTCTGGCACCGCATTGTGCGTGCACCATGCGTAAATTTGCATAAATGCGAGCACGAAAGCGACATTGTTGGATGTTTTAGAAAACATATACACGCTTGAAAATTTATTATTATACTATCTCTTCACTAATGAGGATATGTTTATTTATAAGCGTTTTAACGTGAAAATTATTATCTGCAGTCCACAATTACAGTTGATAAATCATGCGAGAAATTAAAAATAAACTATATTTTTGATATGGAATTGGTAGAATTTAAGAGATTTTGCGGTTTTTATTTATGAGAAATATAAATGTTAGAATTTTATAGTTATGTAACAAAATTGATGTGTAGATTATAATAATATTCCAATATTAATAATATACAATGCATTTTGCAGTATAATTATAATATAGTCACGTTTATCATAAATTATACATCATATGATTATAATTAACTAATGTATTTGTTATATTTTTACATAGAATCATTGACAATGTTTAATAGTTGTTATATCTTCTATATTAGATATATACACATAATATTTAAACAAAATACACATAATGTTCAATAATTAATCTTGAAAGATTTCGAATACGTAGAATATATCCAAATATTTATTGTCTACGAATTCAAAATGTCACACACACACACACACACACACACACACACACACACACACACACACACACACACACACACACACACACACACACACACACAAAAGCGCGCGCATTGAGAAGAATTTCGACTTGAAAGTAGACAAATCAGAAGAGATTTTGTAAATAAAAATCTTATTTATCTCAATAGAATTGTAAGATTCAACCAGAAATGATGATCTGATTTGTTCATTTTCAATCAGAATTCCAAAATTAATGCTACCAGACTTTTTGTTCGATGCAAAAGTGTAAGAGTAATTTATATTATACTTTTTATTGTTAATTAGAGTGCTATATTTCTAGCTAACTTGAAATCTAGTAATTGAAAAATAATTTTATAAATTATACTTTTAGCTGTTAATTTTACTAAAAAGAAATTTAATTTATAGAATTGTATTTTTTTAGCTGCTAGTTTTCTAATTCGCTAAAATTCGCTAAAAGTACGCAACTTACTAAAAAAATCATCATGTAAATCAGGTATAACATTCTCTTGTTGCAAGAGTTGTTGAAAAAAGACTCCATTATCGCAGTTAAACATCCGTATTCTTCCTAAAGTAAGCTAGCGGATTTAAGAATATTTTTCGCATCAGAGGCCGGAATATGAGTTTTCTCGTCGATATTCGGGGCTCGCGCGCAATACATCGGGAATCCATTTCGTGAGCGGCTGGTTCGTATATTGTATCGCGGTCCGTGTGACATCGCGCCCACGCGTGCCACGCGCGCGTGTGTACGCACGCATGCACGTGCGTAGCGCAGGCGCACGGGAACCGGGTCTGGCCAGTGAAATTTACGCAAATCTCTGCTGTATGCGCGTTCTTTCTACCACTTGAAGCATATGTGCCCGACAGGATGTTGTTCGCGATTTCACGGCCGTAACAATGAACACGCATATTCGTTTTCTCAAGACGAAGAGAACGATATTTATGGACCCCCGTGATTCCTGTTTCCATAGCGGCGAAAGTGGATCGTGTTGTAACCCGACCTGATTTTCGTTCCCGCATCGGGATTCCATCCCGATGTTTCTTAGCACGGGCAAGATGCAAATGAGACGATAATAAGTAATAGAATCAATTAAATTCTTTCCCGATTATACGAGATTTGCCAATGAATATTTATATTTTAATGCTTGATTTCCCACACATCATTGATTATAATTATTGATTATAATTCGTTATTCTCTCTAATATAATCACAATGTTAATTAATATATATTAATAGTACATTTAACCATGATAAGCACTTCTATTAGAATCTTTTTGTCATTACTTCTCTCATATTTGTTGTATAATAGTATAGTAACATATTTGATATAAATATTTAATATATCATAAATGATGTATCATTACTCATTAATCATTGTGATAAAATGTCACACCTAAATTCAGAATAGAGAACACTGTGCATCCAACAATAGTATCTAATAATAACAACAGCGACTATATTTTCGGCTACATGATTTGAAAGAATTGATAATTGGTGAGAGTCAGCAGAAATAGGAAGCGAGAGATTTCGACATATTCCTATTAACCTTTCGTGATCTTCGCGTATCGTATATGATATATACATGGCATGTTTAATTTTTTTTGACGTTGAACCGACAGCTTAACCTTAATGCGTCTTAAATTGAAATTCATACCCTTTTCCTTATATTGAACAGCTACTTCTCAGCAATAGCGATAGCTGACGGTAAAACATGTATTTCGCAATTGATATGTTCATTAAGTTCATTTTTATTTAATTATCACAAATAATAATTTATTACAGATACTTAGTTGCATCTAGAAAATATCGCACTTTCGTAAGAAAAGTGATACAAGTCGAAATTTTTCTATTTTCGTGTTATATACTGACTGTGTTCTAAATACATCGACCTTTAATCGGAAAAAGTGATATAAATTAAAATAGAAAAGAATTGAAAACGGAAAAAATAATATGATAAAAAATGGAAGTATAAGTTTTTAAGAATCTAAATAAAGTAATACCATAACAAAATTAAATCTACGTTACATTTATAGAAACAAACAATTTGATTAACTCTAGTTAACTTAATTTTAATACTATCAAAAATAAAATATATAATTTTCTTTGCTCTCTGAACAATTTTATATTTTTTACTTATGTCACTTTGCTTACGGGAGTATGATATATATAAATGCTATTAAAAAATATTTAAAAAATATTAAAAGTATATTACACATGATTCTGTAGAGAAATAAATCACACAGGATTCTGTTATGCTTGTACGACAAATTTGTCAAACGTAGGAGTTGGCTATTGACTGGGGAACTTCTGAAGACCCTGGATATTCGCTACTCGACAGTTGATTGGCATCTCTAATAACAAGTGTATACATTTAGTAATATTATAATATAGGATTATAATATTGGAAGGAATACACATGTAGAATATAACTGTAATATAGAAAAATTTAATTAATATAATTTAAAAATTATATTATAATTGAAAATTTTCTTATAAACAAATCAATTATTTATAATCAAAATATTCTGACTCAAGAATTTTTTAAAAAGTAAAATTGCCAAAGGAGAAAGCTCCGAATCAACACTAGCTGTTAATTGCTAATGACTAATTTATTTTTAATATCCAATCAATATAAACATTTAATATAATATTTCGATCTTCGTCAGGTCATTCTCAATGTAAAGCATAAAAACATTAAACAATTGAAAATAAAAATAAATTTCTTATAAAAACTTTTTTGCTTATCAAATCGATTTTCTTTTTAATGAATATTATGAATGTGAATTTCTATTAGAAAATTTATTCAACATATAACTGTATCGATTTATTTAAAAATTGTTTTTGTTTTTATTAAATGTTGAATTTTTTAAAATAACCGCAGAGTTTTGCTAGCTCCAGTCATTACACCATTTCCGTATTACCAGTGGACCACACGAGAAATCTGCAATATATCACCAATAGCGCACGTTTGTCCCGAACATATTGAAGTCAATGTCCGGAGTCTGATGCATTCTACCTCTACGGTTGAAGAGACTAAATACACTTACGGGATTATTCGTCGACATATTAACGACGTACTATCGCGCTAGTCGGCTCAAAATTCACCTCACGAACGTCCAAGTTATCTCGAAGGACGTCGCTTCTCAAGGCTCGTTTCCGTACTCTGACATTCTAGTTGTGACTAGAGTATCATTAATTTAGCTAGCAGACTAACTCGCCATGCTGTATCTCATACTAAAGACATTTATTTGGAACAACAACTTGCACAGCTTTACAGTATATATAGTGATGAAAAAATGGAATTACTTATTTACAATATTTAACAAATAACAATTATACAATATTTAACAAAAAAGGGGATAGGTAGGGGGAGAGAGAGAGAGAGAGAGAGAGAGAGAGAGAGAGAGAGAGAGAGAATGTGGCAAACAATACTGTGTACTTTCTAATAGAAAGTTGTATAATATAATACAAAACAAATTTATATATAGATAAATAAACTAGGAACTTTTCTTGAACTTTAAACTATACTTTAGAAGTAAGAGATTGATTCTTTGTATTAAAATATTAATATTTTAGTTTATTTAAAATCTGCTGATGGTTCATAGTATTGGATGAAATTTCCACGAAACCACAGAAATGCTCCTGGATTATATTTTACAATAAACATGCTAAGAGAAGCAACTGTAATACTCTGTTAAAACTGTTAAACTGTTGTACATTGCGGCTAGCTGAAATCATACGCAAAAGTGCAAACATCAAAACATGTTATCTTGAATTAAACAAAGGGATGAGTTTTTGAAACATTTTCGTTAAAATCTCAAACAAAGCTCTTTTCTATCTAGACAAGTTCTATAGATAGCTCTTACAGAGTTAAAAAATTATATATATATATATATATATATATATATATTATAAATATTAAAATATAATAAGAACAATTTAAAAAAATTTAAATAGTTTATTCAAACTATATGTATGCTTATGTGATTACATAAGCACATAATAAATAGTTGCGCACTTAAAATTATGTTGTACAAGAATAAAATTAAAAATAAAATTATTATTAAAAAAGACACGCCCTGACAATGTAACTTCATCTATCTCGTCTGGCAAATGACAATAAGATACATATGGGGATTTGTTCTGTTGGCTATTAGAACACTGTGTTACACTAGTAGGTACAGGAAGAACAAGAGGAGAGGAAGAGTGTCAGGGCCGGTGTGTCATTGTCCCTGGAACACCCCTATTGGACGAAGAGGGCGCATCGCCGTCCCTGGACCACCCTGAATACCTCACCCTCGTCATCCCTTTCCCTTACTCCTCGCTACCCGGCTCTCACCCTCGTTCCCATGCGAATCAATAGTGCGTAGTCGCGGCGCCCCCTGGCTCGGCTCGGGTAATGTAAGGGGATGGTTACTTGTCGGCTCGCGGGGGTTGATAGAGGTAGTTGCGACGACGCCCGACTAACAACGGAGAACACCGATTCTCCGTGCGACGATAGGGTTCGGCGATCGACAAATCTCTACGCCGAAAGTACGTTCGTTTCTTCCTCGCATTTTTCTATTTCTTAATTTATTTAAATGTATTGTATTTTATACAGTGATATTTGTTTGACCAATTTTTTTGTGATGTGTATCTTACCTAGAATTTTGTCACTTTTTGCCTTTTCCATCAGTATGCTTATTTTTTCTATGTTTCTCCATTAATTTAATGTCTACTCTTTTTCTCTTATTTTGGCGAATTATTATATTTATTTTGACAAACTTTATCTCAAAATAATTAATAGAGATTTATTTTTTTATATTTGTCTTTTTTATTTTTTATTTTTATAAAATATTGATTTGTATTTTGTTTTCAAGTTTCTTTAATTCTGCTTCAATTTTGGATTTGATTAATTTTTAATTTAATAATGTATTTACATCAAGAATTTTTAAAGACAAATAATTATTTCAAATTTAAATTTGTTTATTTTTATTAGCAATGTTATGCATCTTCTAAGATAGGTACCAATATTTTCAGTGATAAATGCAAAAATAAAAAATGACTAATTATATTATACAGACTAACACGCTATCTTTGCGGAAATAAATATATCTCAATTTTCTGTGGAGCTACCAAATCTTTTAGCTTTATTGTCATATTATGACAATAAGACAAATGCGAAAGTAAAACCCTGAAGCAAATAATGAGTAAAATCTTGAAATGAGCGAGAGCCTCTGCCTGTCTAGTGACCAAGTATTTATCTCGTTTATGCAGTCCCCGCCTTATTCTATTGATCTTGAGTCTTCTGCTGGACTCAGAAATTCCAAGTACCGAGAGGTTTGAAACTTTGTTTCTTAGAAGCTTACAACATCTTTCTAGAGTCAAAGTATGCTGTCTTTAATTACTATCACTTTGACTTTTATAAATGTTTGAACGGCATGTTCTTTTGCATCTATCAATTTATCGAACGGTCCTCGTTAAGGAATTTGCTGAGTGGAATCGGCTGTTCCTCTCTTCCACTGCTTCTTATTTTTCTCAGAGCTCAATACTTTTTGAATTTAAGACTTGTAACTCTTTTAACGATTTCTTACGATTATACATTGAATTTAGATATTTTTTCTCAGAAACTTTATCGTGTAATTGCAACTAGGTAATCGATAATTTTTACTAATTTTTTTTAATTTCTAATAAGTTCTATATATAATATATTTTTTATCTTGTTAATTGGAATTAATTTACCTAATGTATTATTTTTATATCTAATGTATTATTTTTATGTTCTTTTATTTTACTTCTGTCTTTAATATTCCTCTATTCTATGCTTCTATTCTCATAATAGCATAAATGTAAAAACTTCTTTCTACATCACTTTAAATATATTCCGACATAAATAATTTTTTTCATTTTTATCTTTTTATTATATGGCTCTTTCTCAAGGAAATTTTCATCCATTCTATTCCATTCTCATTACATTGTCGAATTCTTTCAACTCTTTCATACCTTTTAGTTCCCGATTGTATCTCAGCTCTGCACCTTGTACTCCTTCTTCTTGATCATCCTGACTTAGACGCCAACGACCTCCGCCTTTTAATTTATCGCTGTCCAACAAGTCTTTTTTTTGCGCTTCGTCGGCTGGAATGCACTCGTTGGTCCGGGTTAGGTCACGGGATCATGGGTTAAGGGACTGTGTGGCGGGTCAGAGGACGACGGACCACGAGGTCAGGACCGTATC
>Ga0157364_1009302_pt1 | contig 10177 bp, 2 predicted proteins | sample AttsexASBM2_FD_111476 | JGI IMG/M metagenome (GOLD analysis project Ga0157364, IMG submission 111476) | Fungus gardens microbial communities from leaf cutter ant in Ribeirão Preto, State of São Paulo, Brazil - Atta sexdens ASBM2 | ecosystem: Host-associated > Fungi > Mycelium > Unclassified ... | reverse complement strand
GGCGATAGTAATTGGCCAGTCCCAAGAACTTCTGCACGTCTTTGACACATTTTGGTGTCGGCCACTCCAAGACTCCTTTTACCTTCTCCTTTTCCATCTTAATCCCCTCTGGTCCTATTACCATACCTAAAAAATCCACCTCCTTTACCTTCCACTTACACTTCTCCAGTTTCACATACAGGTCATTTTCCTCCAGCCTCTTAATTACCTCTGCTACTAACTCATCATGCCCTTCTTCTTTTTCCATCCCTACTATCACATCATCAATGAAAACTGCTACTTTCCCTGTATTAGTCAAATCCCTCAACAGCTCATTCATCATGGTCTGGAACGTAGCTGGAGAATTCATTAATCCAAAGAACATAACAGTTGGTTCAAACGACCCTTCCGGCATCGTGAACGCAGCTTTCCACTCATCTCCCTCCTTAATCCTCACGTTGTTATAACCCCACCTCAGATCCATCTTCGTGAATACCTTCTTGGTCCCAATATTTTCCAAAACATCTGAAATCAGAGGAAGTGGGTAGTTGTTTTTTACTGTCCACTTATTCAGATATCGGTAGTCCTGAACCATCCTCTTCTTCCCATCCTTCTTCCCCACAAAGAACACCGGCGCCATTTGTGGTGATTTAGATGGCCGGATATATCCCTTCCGCAACTGCTCTTTCACAAACTCTCTTACCTCTTCCCTTTCTTCCCTTGACAACGGATACACCTTTCCCTTCCTTGGCACAAACCCCTCTTTCACATCTATCGCATGATCCCACAACTTTCTTGTAGGCATCCTCTCCAATTGCTTCTTTCCAAACACTTTTATCCACTCATGAAATTTTTCCGGCACCAGCTTCTTTGCTTCTACCTCCGACTTTGCCACTTCTTCCTCCTCATCCCATATTTCCCACTCCTCCGCCACTTTTCTAACTTCCACTATCTTCCTCTTTTTCTGGTTTTTCTTCTTTTTTTCTTCTCTTTCTTCTCTTCTTTTTCCTCCCTTGCTTCTTCTTCCTTCTGTTTTTCCCACCCCGATTTCCCTTGCACCGGCCTCCACTGCCTTCCACATTCCTCTGGACACCTCGTCATCTTCATCTCCCCTGTCTTCCAATCGATTTCAGGATTATGGCGTTCTAGCCATAGCATCCCTAGAATCACTCCCTACTTTTGTCCTCCAATTACATCAATCTCCATCCTTTCCACATGCCCCTTATAATATACGTTTACCTCCACAGTATTTTCTATTGGTCCTTCCCTATTGAACAACCCATCTACATTCCTCACCTGCATCGGCCTCTCTAGCTTTTTTAGTTTAAACCCCTTCTTTCTGGCAAACTCTGAACTCATGACCAATCTAGTTGCCCCACTGTCCAACAATGCCTCTACCATGATTCCTTCCTGTGTATCTAGTCTTTCCAACCCAATCTTTATCGTAACCTCCCTTAGTGGCTTTTCTTCACTTTTCCTTACTTCAGTCTCCTCTTTCTCAGATGCATCAGCTTTTATTTCATCTGCTAATACACTGTATTTATTGTGAGAACCTAGTTGAGGAGTTCTAAGTTCTCCCCCTCTTTTAAATTGTTCTCAATGTTCGTAATCTCCTCAATTCTCCCTCCCCCATACTCTACTCTCCTATTGTCTACTATTCTTCCCCTTTGTTCCCGGTTCCTACAATGGCGGGCCATATGCCCAAAACCCCCACAAGCGTAACAATTCCTCCCACGATCTACCTCCATTGCGAAGGGGTCTCGTCTAGGAGGCGCCCCCATACTCTGTCCTTGTCCCCTCACAACTACTGCATTCGTTCTCTCCACACCCTCCATTGGAGCAGGCCCTGTTGTCGCTTGCTGAGGCAATGGTTGCCTCCTCTGCCACACCAAGGGTCGTGGCAGGCTCTGTCGTTGTTCCTGCTTTCCTCCTCCCACCTCCTTCTTCCTCAGCCTCTCTTCTTCCCTTCTACTTTCTCGCCAATTTCTATCCAGGGCCGTTGCCCTTCTGTACCATTGTTCAATGGAGGTCGGCGGATTTTCCGCCTCCATCAGCTTCCTCCTAATCCCTCCGTTTATTCCTCGTTTGAATTCCTCTACTAACGGCCTCCCCTCATACCCACTCCCTCTTGCCGCTCTCTTGAACTCTTGCACATATTCTTCCATAGTTTTCCCTCCCTGCTCCATCCTTCTTAACTCTTCCTCTTTTACTGATTCTTCCTCTCCTCCGCCAAACTCTTTTCTTAAATTTGTAAAGAATTCCTCTGCTGTCTCATATTCCATTTCTCCTGATTCTAACTCCTCCAATACGTTCTCCTTCCACACATCTGCTGACCCTCCCTGCACATATGATAATACCCACTGCACTTGCTCCTCTATGGAGGTTCCCCTCATCTTCATCTTCAAATATAGCCTGCATGCCATAATGAAACCTCCCACCTTCCCTGCTTCTCCGTTAAAGATGGCTGGTTTGGCCACCTCCATATGGGCCCCTGCGTTAGGCCTGGTTCCAGTCCCTCCTCCTCCTTGCACTGCAAGCAGGGCCTGGATTTGCACCTGCATCACAGCCAACTGCTCCTACTGCTGCCGGATGATTTCGTGAAGATTGATTTGACTCATATTGTAGGAAGGCGGTGAGTCAATTGGTGATGGTGATTGTGATGGTGGTGGTGGTGTAGGTGGAAGTGGTGATGTGTATAATGGGAGAGCAGAACCTGTGCTAGTTTCACTCTCAGACTCGTACTCGGATGACGACAGATTTCTCGGTAGGTAATAGCAGGTCCTCTTCTTGTCCTGCCTATACCGTTTACTGACTACTCAAGTCTACCAACTACTGCTCTAAGGAAAATGTAAACTATTTTGGTCTAAGAAGACCATTCTAATCTAAGTAGGGTTTTAAGAACACCTACTATTCCTCTGCGTAGACAAGTCACAAGGGGACCTGTAGCACAAGGTTGATAATGGAAAGAAGTAAAGATCACATCCACAAAAGGTGATACGTCTGAAAAGCACCAGTGGGCTTTAATGCTAACAGACGGTCAAGCTTCCCCTGCCTGACTAGTATTCCTCTTATGCCTAGGGCCCGGCAATGATCTTCTTGACTAAAGGTCTGTGTTGACCTTCGGTCGAGGATGATAAAGAGTAAAGGGAGAAAGTCAAAGGGCTAGTGTTAAGCGGTTTGGAATATATGAATCGAGTTCTAATGTTATGACTTAAAGCTCAGGGTTAAGCAATAAGACAACTCTTGTATTTGAGTGACATAAGAGAACTTGATAGAGTTCCTAAGATAAAGTAGTCTACCTTATATACTATAGCCCATGGTCCATGCTAACTACTGTGCACCCTACCCTAAATGACCATGAGTGCATGTGTTGTCCATGCTGTATGATGTCACTTTATTCTTGTACCTTCTACTTCCTTCTCCCAAGTCTTATGATCAGTCTTGTGACTACGCCATCAATTTGTAACTGATGTGACAGCGTAACTAATAAACCCTAACCCGAGTTGTTCTAAAAATAGAAAACAGAAAAAGAAAAAGAAAAGAAAATTAAAATAAAAATGAAAAGAGAAAATAAAATAAAGTCCACCGTCAACGATCTTGACAGATGATGTCAAATAAGAAATGTGTTGATGAGGATGTTGTTCTTATAAACATTTTGAGAATATATCTTGATTTTGTCTAAAATCATGCTTGGGCACTGCTTATGGCTGAGTGAATTGAGTTATTTCTACTTTCACAAAGTTCTTGTTGTTTTTTGTTATACCAATTACAGTTCAAGTGATAGAAGGGGCACATATTTGAATCCGCTTGATGATTACCTCAAAAATTGAAGCACTTGAATGAGTGAGAACATGGTTCATCCTTTTTGGTCTCGAGTTTAGGAGGATTAGACTTCTCATTTGCCTTATAATACCATGCAAATTAGCAGTGATGTTCAGATTTGTAGAGGCCATTATACTTGATGCATTTAGCATTTCAGAATCTATATGAGAATGTTACATATCCTCACTTTCAGCAGTTCTTACATTGAGGAATGCTTGGGTTCATGTTAGCACTCCTGATAGTAGTGATGTAGTTTTCTATATTAAAGCATCTGTTAATGAGTCATTTAGTCTTGCTACTATTTTAGATATCCTATATGTTAACCTAGATAATAGCTATATCCGATCTAGAGAATATCTTAATGATATGAGGTATAAATGCTAATACAATGTTGTTAAAGATGTGATTCCTCTTAATAATGTCTTTCACCACACTTGACATGTTTGTATTCTTTTAGAGATATGGAATGCTTATAACTTTGAGATAAGACTTAGACTAAGAGAGTCTTGGGATTTTGACTCTTTTAGTGTTGATGTGATTAGTATTCTTGACATAGTTCTCAATTATTTGTAACTCTAAGGTCAAAGTAACTTTGTTGGTTATGATGATAATGTCATTGAGATCTTGTTGAGCGAAAAATTTCAATTCACTTATTTTTGATAAAAAGTTGTCTTTTTATCAATATATATAACTTTTATGTTAACAAAGCTTTATTTACTATCAAATATATAAAAATGTTGGAAAATTTGATGAGAGATATAGATTTTTCTTATAGTTTTTCACTAAGGATTTACTTTTGTATTCTTTTAAAAAACTTAGAAAAATACAAAGAAGAGCTGCTATTCAGATCACTAGCTCTTTTCATATATTATCAATATGGAGAGTTGAAGCTATTGCTGGTTTAATTCCCATTTATCTATATCTTCAGAAAATTAGCAGTAGATATTAAATTAGAACCATATCTTTACTATTAAATTATATAATCAACATTTTACTTAAATCAAGAGTTCTATTATAAATGTTAACAATCATTTTAATGGAATATTTCTATTTTTTGATTTTATTAATTACAAATTTTATCTGGATTTTAAATTAATTGACAATTTTTCTAATAGTTTTTTTTCATTAAGCTAACTACAAAAATGAAAAAAATACAGAAGTTTATCTTTACAAATGCATCTTTAGATCTCAATTCTATAAAATTAAGAAAACCATCCACTATACTGTCAATATAACTTTAACTGAGGCTAAAATTTTTGTTATTAAATACAGAATTAACCAAGCTATTTGAATATTTAAAGCTTTTTACATTATTATTATTTCTGACACTATTTATTTGGCTTTTTGTATCTTTAATTCTACTATTAACCCTTATCAATTGTAATTGATAGCTATAGCAAAGGATTTTAGAGTATTCAATAAAAACTCTCTAAACTCTATTAAATTTTAGAACTATCCAAATGATATTAAATGGTCTCATCATATATTAGTCAACAAAGAAACCAAAAAGTTCAATCTTGTTTCTATTTTTTCTTATAAAGAGTTTTCAATAAAAATAAAAAATACAACAATATCATCAAAAACTAGTGAATAACATTTTAAGTGTTAGATCTTAAAGAAAATTATTTTTTAAATCTTCTAAATAATAAACTTCATATAATCAAACCATTTTATATTAAAGGTAGTTTTTAAATTAAACAATTTAATTACTTAAACTTTTTTTGTATAAGAGCTATCACAAATCATACTTTTATAAGAGAATATTATCTGAAGTTCTTTCTAAGAAAAAGCTTTAGTTGTTTATATAAAATATATTTTATTAAAATAAAACAATATATCTTGAATTTAATCCAAGTATTTTCTCTTTTCATGAAGACATTACTTAGAATAGTAGTTCTTTCTACTTAGATTTCAGATTTTTATTTTTTCTCTTTTTGTTTTTTTATTATTAGTTTTTATATAAGTATATATATTATATCTATTATAGTTTACTACTGTACTAAGTATAATAAATTGTTGATTTTTAAAAAAAATTAAAAAAATATGTTATATAGTACTATAAAATAAACATATTATAGATATATATTTTAATATAATTTTTTCTAGTCTTTTTTATAATGTTTAAATCTATAGTATGATGATATATGATACATCATGTGACTGCAGTTACATGTTTCTTCATTGTTTAAGAAAAAAATAAAATTAAAATAAAATATAATAGTTCAAGTATATTGAACTTTAAGCCTAACTGAGATAAGTTCATTATCATTGTTTTGTTTATTACTTGTATATTGACTATTATAATTTATTAACATTAATTTAATAATCTTTTACTTGAAAATCTTCATCTATATAGAGCTCAACTACAATACTCATAATAAAAAACTTTTAGTTATTAAAATTTGGTATTATTATTTTAAGAGTTTAGTTTTTTCTATTAATATTGTTATAAATTACAAAAATCTTGAATACTTTTCTATTATTAAGATATTAATATGAAAATACTAAGAATAAATCTAAGTAGTTCTACATTACTTAACTTACTTAAGTTATAGACTTAGTCACTTATTTTTATATTATTTATTCTACCAAGTCTGGTTTTTAATTATGCTATTACAAGTTTAACTTTAGTTTTTGTATACTTTTTATGAAGTTTTCTTTTATTTTTTTATTTTTGATTTCTTGTCTCATTTTTCTTATAATTATTTTAATTGATTTTTCTTACTAATGTTATATAAATATTATCTCTTTCTTTTGTTAAAATAAATTTATTAAAATGTAATTTTGTTTTTTTTCACAGATTCTATTAATTCTTACTTTATATCAATAACAGCTTAGATTTTTACTAACTTAGTCATATTTTTATTCTGTTCTTTTATTAAGTCCTAAAAAGACTTTCTAATCTCATAATATTTATTGACTAATTCTTTAAGTATCTTTTCTATACTTAGAACTTTACTATTAGTGAAGTTTATCTTTTAAAAACTAGCAATGTTGTTTTAAATTATAGTATATTGCTATTTGATAACAATACACTTTGTGTAGACTAAAAATTAGTACTTATCTATTGTAGTATATATATCTCTTATAGAAGTATTTACCTTCTATCTTTACTATTTTCTATTTTCTTTGATAATTACAAACTAATTTTATTTTCTAAGAATTTTTTAAGAATTTTTTTTTCTTATTTTTTTTTTATAACAGAGAAAATCTTGATATTTTCCAAAATATTAATATTTTATATCAAGACTTTTTTCTAAAGTTTTTTTTAACTTTTTCTTCTATTATTTCTTAGTCTTTTTCTTTTTATATTACCTTTGTATAGTTATTCTCTTTGCTTTAACCTCTATTTTTAGTCTTATTTTCTTAGTATGTTTTATTTTCACTATCTTTTTTAGATAGACTAAGAGTTTTTATTTCTTAATATATTAGTATTAATAATAATAAAAACAAAACAAAACTTTTTTTCTTTTTTTATATTAACTTAGATATGATTATGAATTATAATATTATTCTTTGTTAAAACCCTTAAATACTTAATTTTTCATAGTAAAGTTCTTTTATTTTAATATTTATACCACTAAAATTTCTACTTAAGGCTATATTATAAGATATGATATTTAAGTTTTTCTATTATTATACTTGTATTTATAGTAATATATCTCTGTTACAAACTTCATTCAGCTTTTATCTCTATAACTAGTAGACCAATTTTCACAAACTAAGTTGTACTGAAAAGCTCCAAATAAAGACTATCTACATATATATGAGATGTACAAAAGTAACAACAAACAACCAAAATATCAGGTCATCAGTAATTGTAAAATTTCTGTTTATTAATATCTCATGAACAACTAGATAAATTTATATGATCAAACTTGCATTGGAAAGTGCTTATTAAACTATTTCCAATAGTATATGATATATCTTATAACAATAATGATACAAGTATATATACTTTTATGTTTGAAGATTAGACTTCAGACTTAATAATATCAATTTTCATCAATCTTAACTAAGTTTTTTTTAAAAAAATAAGAATATATCTATATATTTTAAATAAATTTTTTATACTTTATCTAATCTTATTTATAATATAGTTCATATCTTATTATCTAAAATCTAATAAGAGTTTTTTTTTAAAAGTCTAAATAAGTTAGTTAAATATTATTTGAGAATATAAAAGTTTAGCTTTAACTTATATATATCTCTATAAACTATACTAAATATATTTCTCAGAAGAATATTTAGAAAACTAAAAAACTAAAAGATAATGAGATATATTATTGCTAATACTGAAAAATAATATTAGTTTTGGTTGATTTTTAGAATATATACTATCTAGAATAGTTATTTAAAAATAAAGACTATCAAGTAAGTTACTTTAATATTACTTCTTTTTCTTTTACCACTATCTTATATAGTAGTATTCAATAGAAAACTAGTGAATATACAATTTCTTTTTGATATTAGTTTAACTTCAAACTTTCAAGCACATTTTAATACTCTAAACATAGAGAAAAATATTAATATGAACTCTTTTAAAAGGAAGTCTCACACAAACTTGGATAATAGTTTTAAAGATTCTTCAATTATTTCTACTACTTCTTCTAAACCATACTACAAGTGTATGGAAATTTAGAACAATAATCCATCATGGTTCGACCAGTTCAAAGATAAGTGTAATGCTTGTTTCTTAAATACTAATACAAGAGAGAGTAATATCTCTAGCAGTTTGATTTTTAACAATAACTTCAAAAACAAACAACATGAAATTAATAAAATATTGGCCCTAAGCAACATATTGCCTCCTTTTATGAAAAATATGGTGAACAATTAATATATTCCTAATACACAGTACTTTAAAGTGTCAAGATCGTTGACGGTAGACTTCATTTTATTTTCTTTCTTACTTTCTTTTTCTTTTTCTTTTTCTTTTATTCTCTATTTTCCATTTTTAGAACAACTCAGGTTAGGATTTATCTGTCACACTGTCACATCAGTCACAAATTGATGGCGTAGTCACAAAACTGATCACGAGACTCAGGAGAACGGAGTAGAAGGTTCTGAAATAAAGTAACATCATACAACATGGACAACACATGTTGGCCTCATGTCATATACATGGTCATTAGGGTAGGGTGCACAGTAGTGAGCATGGACTATGAGTAGTAGTATATAAGGTAGACTACTTTGTACTAGGAACTCTATCGAGTTCTCTTGTGTTACTCAAATACAAGAGTTGTCTTATCGCTTAACCCTTTAAGCCTTAAGTCATAACATAAAGTTCTTCTCAACTATGATATTAATAGTTCTTTTGAACCTAACTCTTAGAATGGCGAAGTACACTTTATTTCTATGTTTGGACATATAAAGTTTTTGGAAATTGATTCCAAGAATATATTTACTTTTTTATTACAAATAGCTAACTTCATTAGAGCCAGAAAAATCAAAAAATGTAAAATATCAGATGTTATGAAATTATAAAAGTTTGATAAAGCTATATGGAACTTCATCTCGGCTATTTATAAGACTGGTTGGGACTTTATTTCTTTTAGAAGTGCAGTTGCAAGTAAATTAACCCCCAAATCTCTGAAAGTTAATATTAGTCCATCTTCAGACAAATCTAAAGGAAAAGTAACAGAAATTGTCAAGCTCTTATCCCTATGTACTTTTTTTTTTTTTTTGAGTCAACAATTTATTACACAAGACGCAATGGCAGTCCGTGCCTACAGGAGGAATTATGTATGGAGTATTAATACCCTAACCTTTTTATGTAGTTATCCAACACAAAGGACTACTAAGGAATTGAACCCATAACCTCAAGTAGGTTTGAGGTAGGCATAATATATATGGACGGGGGTCTCTTTCACTATGCCATCTCTTCCTCCATCTCTATGTGCTTGTCTAAGGAAGTTTTGGAAAAATCAAAATTTTTCAGAAATTATAGATAAAATAAAACCACATATTAAGATAACTACCAAAGGACCATCCTAGAAGCAAGTTATCATTCCTATAAGTAAGGCTAATATCGACAAAATTATGGTGTCTTCATCAGATCATGTTACTAACATCAATAGATCTCTCAAGAACATTAAATCTAAAATCATAGTGAACTATATTCAATCAGAAACAGTAGAGGTCACAATTGTCTCGAATACTGTAGCAACTCAATCTAATCTTCAAGTTATTAAAAGTTATGTCAAGAACATTAAAAAAATTATGTCAGATGATGTTTAGTATTGTAGCAACTACTCGTCACTCAAGGACAAATGATCTCACAAGCAGTAAAGCTCTCAGTAGGGCTATCAAGTAAAGAGTGGGGATTACAAGAGAACTCGACAAGGAGCCCTCGCTGTATTGCTCCTCTATTTAT
>Ga0157364_1009301_pt1 | contig 10177 bp, 6 predicted proteins | sample AttsexASBM2_FD_111476 | JGI IMG/M metagenome (GOLD analysis project Ga0157364, IMG submission 111476) | Fungus gardens microbial communities from leaf cutter ant in Ribeirão Preto, State of São Paulo, Brazil - Atta sexdens ASBM2 | ecosystem: Host-associated > Fungi > Mycelium > Unclassified ... | reverse complement strand
GTTTCTTTTTATGTTATTTCATCATTATGAATGTCGAAAGAAACCTCGTGGCAAAATTAATTTGAAACTTGAAATGTTTCAAAATAATATTTCAAAATAATTCAATTTATATAATGTAATTCCGTACGACGGAGCATTAATTTCCACCTTTTTTTCTGGCATACATTTGCAATTGTATTTTTATCTTGATGTAACGAGCGGAAAAAAGAGGACATGCGTCATTCGTGTCATCGACGTCACCTCGCGTCACCTTCGCACCTCAACGTCACGAGCGTGATCGCGCAAGGGCCATTCGATCATGAATTATGCGCCGTTGAGAAATTGTTTGCGGCCACCGGGGTTGACACACGACGCCCTGGCCACGTTTATGACATGTATTCAAAGATGACGAGAAGGGATGCAAAATTTGTTGTCGCGTCACAGGGGAAAACCATTCGCGAAACCGAACGACCGTCGCGGTTTTTCTCTCTTTTTCTCTCGCGGCCTTCTCTCCCGTGCATTAAAGTTGTATCGCGCAATTGCACTGCCCACGAGAGAGCGAAATATCGTCTCGAACGACGATTTTTATGAACAGGTAGTCGCTAGCGCAAATAAAACATCGCCCAACGAACCGCGATGAAATGGAAAAAATTATTCATACGTCTTTCTAAAAATAAAAAAGAGGAACTAGGTGCGCCCAGAATTCGACGGAAGACCATTTGATTCTTGCTTTCTTTTTTTTTATTTGTCAATACACGTCGATCGACCAATAATTGATGCGCCTGATAAAAATTCTGACTTTTTATCAACACCTAGGATAGATATGCATTTATAAATATAAATAGCGATAATTCAATGAAAAGAAAATAGGACGTACACCAACTCTGCAAATTAAAGTGATCATTTAACGCTGGTGATAATTCATTCGATAATTTTGCGGCTTGGAAAAAAAAAGGGCATACAATCGGTAGCTGCCAATAATAAAAAACGCAAACGCACCGCGTATTTCAAGTTATATTTACGAGAAGCCGCGTATTTGTGCGCACGCGTGTGTACATTTCGACTTCGGGATGATTTATCGCAAATGGATTTCAAACAATTCGAACGCGTCCAACGATTCTTTTCGCCCGCTTCCCCTTTTCAGTCAAATCAATCGTAATGGGAAAAAAAAATCGGAAAAAAAGAGACCATCCGCGCATTCGTTGAGATATTATCGCCTCGCGGCAGTATAGCGTGCACAGATCATTTAACTTTCAAAACCTGCGATACATAATTTTTCTTATGAATATCAGTATTCGCGCCGTCGCGTCGATGATAAACGCCACGACGTGGATTCGTGCACCAAATTTTTATAAAACTGGAATGATCGCCGGCTTGCAAATTAAGTTAAGAGCGAGATATCGATCTCTATCGTGCATAGGTCCAGAATAGAACAACCTGGTTAACGGCGATGTATAATTATAGCATGTATATTATTAGACACGCAGGTTGATTTTATATGATAATCTTATAATAATTTGTGTAATATACAGTACTTGCTTTTAATTCGCCGCATTACGAAATCATGACCCATTTATTCCACCTTGCGCGCGACGTGAAAATTATTGGAACATAAAGCAAATAGAGAATAGTTATTCACTCTTGTCATAAACTGAATTTCTCCTTCTCTCCCGCTAGGAGATTAGAGCCAATTATCCCTCCCCCGAAATACACACACACACACACACACACACACACACACACACACACACACACACACACACACACACACACACACATATATATATGTTATCAGGCGCAGCCTCAGGTGTTGCAGCTACTTCGAGCTAAGTCGATCTTGTCACGCGAACATCCTCTACGTGTGTCATCAGTAATTGCGTGGATTTAATGTCAGTAAATGCACGACACCGAATATCAATCTCACCGCAAATGCGGTTGCCATGTTGGCCAGACTAATATTAAAGCTGCATTGTGATTAACACTACTGCATATGAACGGTGTTAAATCGTGTGTTTCGTATTGACGCCTGCGAATTGACAAGTCGCTTTTGATATAAATTGATAAAAGCGATTTGTGAAGAGAAAGAGAGAGAGAGAGAGAGAGAGAGAGAGATAAAAACATAAAATTAAAATTTTATCACAAAGGAATGAAGAGAGCTATATTTGGTCAAGATAGATAATATATTTGTGGATCTTGAAATATGTATAACATTGATTGGAGTACTTAAATATCATAAACAAAATTGGTAAGCAATTTAATATTACTGATGAATAAGCAAAAACAAAACTTCAAAATAATCTCTAAATAATTTATTACAAAAAATATCACTTCAGTCGGAATTCAAACTTGGATTTGATATTAATCACAATAATAAAGGTAAACGTCCTGCGACTGCCGATCTTACCTAAGTTCGGACTCTTATACAAAATTTATTATTAATCTAAATGCTCTTTTTATTACAATATTATAATTAATTATATTTAAAGATTACAATTAAATTATAATATTATATTTAAATAGCATTTTAAATTAATAATAATATAAACAAATATATATATATAAAGTTTTGTATAAATACTCGAACATAGGAAGAACATCTTTAAAATTCGAACTAAAAAAGAATGGACAAAAATATTTCACGAAAGATTGGAAATCCACTTAAAAAGATGAGAGTTTCAAATTCAGTTAATACATCAGCGACAGAGGAAATACGTGGTTGCAACGATCGATCTCGATGGACGTTCAAGAACACGTTGTTACGCTTGGTCTACCAAAATCACGATCTCAAAGCTTTACGGCCAGTCTTAAAAACGCGAACGAAAAGAATCGTCGACAGAACGGCCCGTCAGAAGGGCACTCGGTAAACGTTTGTCGTTTGCGAACTATTTGAGACGTAACTACGCGTACACGAACGAAAGAGCCTCCACGAGACCGTTAACGGTTGAAAGCCGTTAGACCCCTCTAACTCTTCGATTTTCCCTCTTCTTTCGCTCTTTTCCCCTGGCGCTTTTCTCATTATCCGCGGGTAATCGTATCCGTAGCGCAATCGCACACGACCGGATCCGTATAATCGAGACCCAAGCTCGCAGTTTCACCGAGTGGCTGTCTCGCCCGAAGTGCACAAATCGTGCGCATTAACTTTTTGCATTCACAAGCAATTACGTTTATTCAATGATTAAAAGCGTTCTATCAAATGATCCTTTTCTTTCAACCTCTTTCTACACGATAAAATTATCGAAGCTAAAAGCAACGACCTTAATTGACAAAAAATAATTTTCAATTTTTTCTCACAATTTAGCAAATACACGAATCGTATTGCGCCAATCTAATACATTAGACATCTCGACATGTCAGAATAATCAAAAAACTCCGTTCGCAAATATGGCAGACAGCGTGAAAACAGTTCGGAGGAAGTTTCCGGTTGGCTGAAACTTGCCGCCGATATTCGTCTTCACTTAAGCCAATCTCTAACTCTCACCCCCTTTCTCTCTCGTAGTGGCTCGGTCTGGGTATCATGGCAGTGGGCGTCTGGGCATGGACCGAAAAGGACACCTTCAACAACCTGTCCCGCCTCACAAACGTCGCACTCGATCCAGCATTTATCCTCATTCTAGTCGGTGAGTACTCGTCTTTTTCTTCTTTTATTCCCTTTTTCTCTCGCGACTCTCGAAGACGCACGGAGAGTTATAACTCTCTTCGAGTGCCGAGCTAAACTTTAGTTTTAGGATTTTCTAAAAGTGATTTTAGAAAATTATGATTATAAATATAATATAAACGTTATCTTGATAGAAAATTATGAAGATTTTAATTCTTTATGCAAAATTATTCCTATAATATCACTTCGAAATATTTTTTCGAATATTTGGAGAAATTCCACCAGATCATTAGCGAAATTAATGCATGAATAATAGAAACGTATTCGACTGAAATTTGCTAACTTTTAGAAATATTCAAATGTAAATTCCGATTATTTTGGGGATTTAAGGATTTAAGAGATTTATATTCTGTTTTTCAATTTAGAACAATGTGAAGTAATATTAGAAGCATACGGAGATTTTTCATAGGTTATGCAGGATGAAAATAATAATAAAAGAGAAGGGAAATTACCCCAATAATGCGTCGGCTGATTGCGGTGAGAGTTTCGCAGTTTTCCGACATTTGGTGCGTTCCCTTGGCAACAAAGATGGTGATCGCAATTTTTCCTCAGAACTACCAGCGAAGAGGCTATCATTTCCATCAGCGGAAACATTTCGCACGACCGCGCGGTCATAACTTAATTTCTATATTAACGCCACTCGGGCGCGCGGTGACCTCGTAATGGTTGCCCGAGGACGGCATTCGTTCTAATTCGTCCGTGATATTTCGCGCGTTTCCCTCGCGCGGAAGTCGCGCAATGCGCTGTCCGACAATAGCACGGATTTGTAATTTGGATAAGGTCAGAGGAGCTATAGCTTACCTCTGCGAGAAGCAAGCATGACGCGAGCCGGAAATTAAGGTGTCTGCATAGTCGTGAATTTTCCGAATAGTTTAAGTCCTCGAAGAAAAATAAATTCGTTAAAAACCTCATACTTCTTAACTTTCCCTCTTTCTTTTTTTTTTTACTCTTCAGACTCGGCGGAAAGAATCTGCCATCGAAGTTAAGATCGCGAATTCCAGGACGTCCTATAAGTACCTTTCGGAAACGAGGGATTTAAGAGAGCAATGTAACGGTGTAGAGACAGACTATTTACCATTTCCACTTCTTATAATCATTCAACCGAGACTCCTAGCAAGACAGACAGACATATAGCCACTGCGACGCTTTGAAGTTCAGCCTGTCTGAAGTTGAAATTCAATATCTCATCGTCTTATATTATTCGGCCACGCGCTTTTGCGCTTTGTTTCTCAGAAAACAATCTTTGTAGAACGCATGCGTTGGAGATTCGAAAAATTTTCATCTTGCTAGTCTGATTTACGAAATACTTTTTTACAGATGCGTCAGAGGCTAATATCAGAAAGTTAATAGAACATAAGTAATTTGTCCGCTTTAATGTAATTATTCTGAAAAATTGAAAGGCAAGATAACACAATGACATCCTGTCATTATTACGTCAAGAAAGAACCAGTAATTATTCTTAGCGCCCTTCACGTTGATGTGATATCGTGTAATAGGCTTTTACATTCGCGTCAAGTAATTTTATTCATCTACAGCTATAAAACATAATTAATAATTACATATTAATTTTTTTTCCATAAGTGGATACATAGTTTTGTTTATTATGCAAGTAAACATTTATCAAAGTATTTTATCATCAGAGTTTGTTTACAAGATAATAATTCCATTTCAATTAACACAACGACTGCATTGAATGAAAGGGTGAGAATAAAAGTGTGTGTGTGTGTGTGTGTGTGTGTGTGTGTGTGTGTGTGTGTGTGTAAGAGAGAGAGAGAGAGAGAGAATAATCAGTATTGTTTAAATCATTTTATATATCGATGAAAGAAAAAAATAATCAATAGTTTTTCGGCCAAATCGTTCTCTCATAAACTATTAAATAGACGGAATAATGAAATGAAAAATAATGTCCGTTCCAAATAATCGTAATGTATAAAAATGATTCTGTTCAAACGCAAGAACTCTTATGAATCGAAATTTCAAAGATAATGACACATTTTTCTCGCCACGAGGATGGAAGATAAGTTACATGCACGCGACATTATCGGCCATTAAAGGGTGCGTTTTGCCTAACGCGAGAGAGGAAGAGCTTTTTGTCGGTCGCGATCGTGATAACCTATTTTCACATGATGCTCGCGATCATTAGTATGTACAAAATATGTTTCAGTATATAGATGCAAAGCAAATAGAGAGATTTTTCTTGAAAAGTAAGAATCGAATTTTATGATAACACTAGAAATTATGATTTGTTCTAATAACGAAGCGTAAAAAGTTTTATCTTCGAATCTGCCAGACTCTTAATTTTCGTCAAAAAACATATTATTCTATTTTTATGTTAAATAACTAAATATCTCTGAATCATGGAGAGAACCTTGCGGGATTTTGGAGGGCCAACAGAACACTAATTAAAATGGATACGACGGATACGGAAGGGTTAAGGGCGCGCTGACAGAAAGCGCATTCGCCGTCGTCCCCCTCGATACGTTTCCATTAACTACCACAGACTCTCTCTCCGTTTCACGACGCGAATGTAATATTCTGTCGGCTAATACTCTACCGGCAAATAGACGCAGATTGTGCGCTTCGTCCCTTCCACTTCCTCTTTCCCTCCTCTCCCTCCCTCCCTCTCTCTTTCTTTCTTTCTCTTCCTCTAACAGGGTGCCAAAGTTTTAATTGGATACGAGCCAGTGGTGAGGCGACAGACATAAAATTAGGACGAGGTCATCTGCGTCCGATTTATTTCGCCGGTCCTCCGAGTTGCGTCCCCCGCAATGTTACGAACGTCACGTTTCCGCAGTCGTGGGAGAATGACATTCCCAGTTTGTCACCGCGGGATGTGATGCCATGAATTGAATTACACACCGAATGTGTACACGTGGATTCCGGGAGATTCTGCGCTCCGGAAAGCTGGCCGCGCGCTTTCGAAGCGGGGTCAGCCGAGCCGTAATAGCGAGAATGCTTCCGGGAATGCCCGGCGACCGAATTCAAGCCGTTACGATTCGGAGATACGACGGTTGGCCTGCGGTACGGCGACGTTCTCTGCGGGACGTCGCGCGGCCCAAATCGAATTTGCACGTGATCCGGCACGCCGGAAGAACAACGGACGGTACGCGAGTAATCGCTCGAGTACGAAAGTGGGAGTCGATTTGTGGGGGCTCAGCCATTTGTTTGCCCCGTGTGTCCGTAGAAACAATTCCCTCGAAGTTTGAAGAGAACGGCGACAAAAGGCCGGTGTGCTCGTTCTATCGTCACCTTAGTCGAATTCACTAGCAGTACTTACTTTCAATTATTCGTTTGACGGTATTGGAAGATATTCATTAAATTTTCATTGGAAATTATATTACATTGAAGATAAAGAGAAAAGAGCTCCCTCTCTTCTCTCTTTATAATATGTATAATGTAATGTAATATAATTTCCAATGAAAATTTAACGAATATTCCAATAGGTGCAGTGCATAAAACAACGAATAAGTTTCTGTATCAACATCGAATATGTTATTATCAGTTTTCCTCTCCTTTCCCTCAAAAGGAAATTGCTAATATCCAATGTAGGCACAGAAACTTATTCGCTGATTTATGCACTGCTCCTGTTTTGCGAAGATAAATGTATTCAGTTAATTTCGTTATTCATTGGGCTACGATTGTAATACAAGCTAAGCAATATTAATATAAGCTAAGCAATATTAATATTTACCGTTTGAAACGATATTTGCGTTAATATTTAATTTCGCAAGTGAACGGCGAACTATCCTGTTGTTTGACTTCGAGTCATTAAATGTTTGTTCAGGGCGATAGTATTTGAGATTACAAATATTCGCTGCAGCTGATCAAATGTCAATAGAGCACTGCTGGCTGAAAATCTTAATACAACTATACGTAATATAGAAGAAAATTTGTTGAAAAAATGCTAGAATTATCGGTCGTCATTCAAGCAACATTTTCATCGAAGTAATCGACGTATTCTATATACCTTGCGTATATACTTAGGAAAGCGACGCGCTTGTTAATTATTTCGTACTTGCGTAGTATACTCTATCGACTTGAGCCTGGCTTTTCGATTATCCCATGCTCCAATTACTTCCATTTACTTTGACGAGTAACTCTGCCTCTTCCGGCTTGCGCTTAATTTAGCGTAACGGTTACCAGATAACAACGATTTAGACTACGACTTAGCTACATTACGAAAGTTATAACGACGATCGAAAGCAGATTACATTTTTAGAGAACATTAACGCTTAGAATTAAAAAATTATGATATAGGTAGATATTATAAACCAATGTTTTATCCGTCGCGACATAAATCCGCCATTTAGCAAAATTAATCTAAGTTTCACAATTATTCTTTAAAATTCCTTAACAACGTTAAATATTAATATTTCAAAAAAATTATTCCGTGCTTTCCAATGTTTATCAATCCCGAAAAAAAGCTTGGAAAAATACGCGTTCGAAAATCCGCCTAAAATTATTAGCACTGTCGCCTGCCAAAGTTGCGATATTCCAAATAAATCGTAACTTGTGCAAAGAGAAAATCTAAATCCCGGATTACATTTATTTTTCGCGCTTAAATAAATGCGATCGCAATTGAGTACTGTGTTTTGATTTCTATTCAAGTATACCCGTCCTGACATACCCTAATTTCAAATGGTTTAATGAAACATCCGTAATTTTGGATTTCGCGAATTAAATTAATTGCAAGAAATCGGATCTAATTATTCGGATCTAATTTGTAGTCTCACTACAAAAGAATCGACTTCTATTACTCATGGAATACATAGACCAAAGAAAGTACGAAAGGCCTAGATTATTCTGTATATATCAATCCTCTTTTTTTTAGTCAATGAAAACCTACTAGAATCGAAACAGATATTATCGATTCACCGTTATATGTCGCGAAGCGAGATCAAACGTATACATTCCTTTATCCTGCAACTTTATTACCATACGACATAAAGCAACGTTGCAATATTGCAAGAGTGGCAAAGCCCTTTCGTCTGCCTCACACCTTTACGAAACATTGATTGCGTACCAAATATTAACTCGAATGCGAGTTGAGATACAGTGTTCAAAGCAAAATGTCTTTATAGTAAAAAAAAAAATGTATTTTTTTTAATAACAATAATTACATTCATCGCCAATAAAAATCCATGTAATTAGGAAAGTAGGTATCGTATTTTCATATGCTTAACGTATTTAACATACAAAATGCCCTGTAATAGTTTCATTCTGTATAAAAATTTTTCAACTGCTCTTTCAAATAGATACACGTTTCTACATTCGTACTTTTCGTTTTTCTTCAATGAGTTTTTTATCCGAGCGCAAAGCGTTTCATCGTTGCCATTTTCTTCTAGTTCGTGGCAAGGCTTAACAAAAGTTCCGAAAGTAAGTCTGGACTAATTATTCAGTTACTTGAAAGAGCTCCGTTCTACGTTCCCCGTCTCTGCTTTACCATCGGATTAAAAGTTACCCCCTCATTTCCGGAGCACGTTCTAAAATCTTATAACTTTCGATGATAGATAAAATTTATTAAGTCCGATAGCGCCGAGTTTGACTTATAATCGTTTTCTCGATGCAACTATAAATTCTTTAATACATCCAAATTATCTCTATCAATGCTACTTTAACAAAATCTGCTTTGAATCATTTCGAACGTTTAATTTATGAGAACTCTATATATATATATATATATATATATATATATATATATATATGTAGAAATATTACTTATTTAAACTAGAATACATTGCTAAATCTTTGCTAAGGATTGATAAATGTTCTCTATTTTATTACACTCTCTTCAATATAAAATATAAAATTTTTCAATTCTTGCTCTCGAAAATTTTGTTGCGAATTTATGTATAATATACGCATGAAAGCTCTCTTAATAGTTTTAATGCAAACATATTGTTTTATACAGAAATTAATAACATTTGCATATTAAATAAAAGGTAAAAAAGTTGCTTGAATGCACACCGATTAATTGTGATAGCAACGAATTTCGAACATTTATGCTCGCATACTTTTTGTTAGCGTACACACGGAATTGATTTAGCGCTCATTACGCGGCACGCTCGTCCGCAGGTAGCAGATAATTTCATAAATATTCCGCATTACCATCGGCGCAACACGGTACTGTTGATGACGCACTCTCAGCAAATTCAATTGGAACGCAGAGGAATTTTAATATAATTACTTGTGTAAACTACAAGCGTTCGCAAACCTACGTGTAATTAATATGTGGCATACGTTCGTAAATCAGAGTTGTTACGCAAGTGAAATTCCAGAACTACGAATTTCCTGATATTGCTGGCTGATAAAAATCTTCTCTTTGTGAACGAAAAATTAAAAGAAAAAATGATAATCAAATAAATAAAAAGATCAAAGAAAAGAAAATACTTTATATATATTAAAATTATATGTGTAATAATGTTAATACACACATACACACACACACACACACACACACACACACACACACAATTTTATATATTATTACATATATATAATTTGTTATGTAAACATATACATAAATTTCGATTTATAATCTAT
>Ga0157364_1009300_pt1 | contig 10179 bp, 6 predicted proteins | sample AttsexASBM2_FD_111476 | JGI IMG/M metagenome (GOLD analysis project Ga0157364, IMG submission 111476) | Fungus gardens microbial communities from leaf cutter ant in Ribeirão Preto, State of São Paulo, Brazil - Atta sexdens ASBM2 | ecosystem: Host-associated > Fungi > Mycelium > Unclassified ... | reverse complement strand
CTCTCTCCCTCTCTCTCTCTCTCTCCCTCTCTCTCTCTCTCCCTCTCTCTCTCCCTCTCTCTCTCTCTCTCTCTCGTCCTCACTCTTTCGTTTTTTTTCATACATATATACACCCTGTGTATGTAGAGAAAGATATTGAGAAAATATTGATAGAGAAAAATATTGAGAAAATATCCGAAATCCAAATAATGAACGGTTTAATCATTAAACTTTAATGGATATCAGTTTGAAACAGATTCGGATCGGAAAGATCCGCTTTAATCGGATATCTTATATCAGATCTATTTCTATCTCGGATATCCGAATACTCGGATAAACGGATAATCATCAACCTTTATACAGTATATATAGTAATTTAGATTGAATTACTTAAGCATTAAAAATCTAGCTTTGTTGACCATTATTTCTATTTCTTATTGTCGAATTTTTAAATGTACGATACCAAGATTTTTATTGTTGAAAGTATTAAGGTAGTGATATCAAAAATCAATAACTTAAATAATAACTTTATGACAGTGCTTACAAAGATCTGCATCAGACCGAGTCGCCGAGCGCTTACGTGACGCTCTGGCTCAGGAGCGTCCCTATACCAGAAATATACTGGGAGCGCACCTTCCGCTAAATTGTTATTGTTGTTGAAAATGTTTTTTATTAAATATTTATTTCTATTAATATAAAATTTTCTATTGTTAATTTATTATTCATTGTTTCTTAATGATATACTTATATCTCCACATACAATAGTTTTCTAATATATTACATAATTATGATAACGTACATTTCGACAATAGCTTTCCACATCACCCATGAAGTACTATTGTAAGATGCGTTTTTTTAAATGTTTCCCCAGTGCCTATTCCACAAAAACAAGAATTAAATACTTGAATATGGCTTGGCAGAAAAGCAAAATTAAATATTATGGATTCTTATATTATGTCCCTACAAAAGGAATGAAGAACCAAAGAAAATAGAAGCAATTAATATAGAGTCTACTATATATATCTAAATTGATAGGTGATATTGAAAGTTATCGTCAAAATATGCGTTATCGTAATTGTAATGTATTAGAAAACTACATTAAGATATAAGTATATTATTAAGAAACAATGAATAAATTAATAATAAAAAATTTTATGTTAAAAACATGTTTCAATAATAAATAATTTGGCGGAAGGTGCGCTCTCTATACTTCTGGTATAAGAACGCTCCTGAGCCAGAACGTCAGGTGAGCGCTCGGTGGCTCGGCCGCCGAGCCTCGAGCAGTAATGGGGGTCGCTGGAATCAGCGAAATGTACAGATCTTTGCGAGTACTGACGTTGAGATATTTTATATTTTATTCTGGCATATTTTGACATAAAATTCGTAAATTATTAATTTTTTAATGATCATACTTTAATACTTTTATAAGCAGAATAATGAGAAGATGGATTTAAAAAAATATATGTATGCAAAAAGGATAACTTTTTAAATAAGCAACTATTTTCTTTCCATCAATTGATTCTCATTATTCTATATATAAAAATATTAAAGATTATCAAAAAATTAATAGTTTACGAGTTATATTTAACATTTTATATCAATATGTGTCAGAATGAAGTATAAAATATCTCTTTTGCCTTAATAGTTTTGTACATAAAATAACCAGAAAAATCATATTACGTAAAAAAATCATATAATTTCATTTTTTAAAATGAAGTTGACCTTGAAATCTTTGAAGTATCTTCAAGTGGACAAATATTATCGCCCTATGATAGACCCCTTCATATCGTGTAATTTTGATTATACAAATTTCCCTCTGAATCTTATAGAAGATATTTCAGATGCTAATATTGGGACATCCTATATATACAGGGGAGAGAGGGACAGCTTTCTGCTACAGGGGCAGTTTTGAATTTTACAAATTAAAAATGAATTGTCCTTTTCTGCAATTACAAATTATAATTTTTGAAATGACAATACAGTCACAGATAACTGTCAAGTGGTAGCTGCTGTCTTGCAGTTGTTTGGTCTTTGGTAAATTCTCTTGTTTGATTTTTCAACCATATGTAAGGGGACACAGTATCATGCATATCAATTTCAGCTTTAGAGTATCTTCAGGGACAGAGGCTCGCTTATGTTTATGCATTTAGTAGTAGATAGTAGTTGTATTCTTACTCTTTAGAATTTGTCAACACTCGAGGGGATCTACAATTTAACGCCGAATCCGAATGGCGAACACGAAAAACGCGTATGTGGAGCGCAAATGGAATTGAACTCGGATCTACAGATCGCACTGAGCGGCGAGCCACTCGGTACTCCCCTTGCAATTGTTGATCTAATCTAGAAGCATTTTGTGTTTTTGTGCCTTTGTACTAAATGTTTTGTTTCACATACGTAAGCATTTTAAAATTAAACCATTAATAATAACCATTAATAATAATTAATATTTTGGCATGCTATGTCTTTTTTCTTACGTTTGTATCTACATAATAAAAATGAAATATTTGATTTTTATCAATATTTTGGTAAACAAAATAAAATATTTTTTCAATGTGACTGATAGGGATAGATTTGAACAAAGCAAACGGGGCATCTTAGAACATTTCAGTGAATGTCACAAGCTACGCGATCTTTTATGAAGCTCACATACAAAAATATAAGATAGTAAAACGTAAGGTCATCTACAATGAACAGTAGCAGTAGAGGCTGTAGACACGAAATAACCATTTCTGGTTAGGTAAGAAAACCAGCTTATTTCCGACGTATCTACAGTCTCTATTGCTACTGTTCATTGTAGACGATGCTTTATGGTTTCTACTGTGATTCACCAATTTGCTTACGTGTTATTGTTTTACGTATTGTTTTTGTATGTGCCATAAGTTTTAGTCCTTCGCGAGACATAGATATACATGACAAAGGTTTGAATGTTGATTAAGTGTCAAACACGATCTACATATTATTAAAAGATTTATAACACAAATATAAGGATAAGGAATTCTCTATACTGCAAATTTATAATTTTTTTCGACAATATAATAGGTACAAATATACAGTTTTTTAAATATCTTTCCCCACTTAATACTCAAGTTATATGTAGTACAAGAGTAGCCTGTAACCTACAATTTGTATACAGTACATGTATACAGTAGAATCTGGATTATGTGACATAATTTTCTTAATCTCTTGGATTATCCGACACTTCTAACAAGAGATACAAATGACACAGTGTAACACTGAATCATTATATTCATGTTATTTGCTAATGTTAAATGAAAATGACATGATCTGTGTCACACTGTGTCGCTTGCTGGAAAGCATTATGCATTATCGTTTTGTGATAATGTTACGCATATTCTTACTGATTAATATGCGATATCTTGAAAAATCGCTTTATAAAAGTTTTTTATAAGAAGGAAATTTAATTTTTATAAGAATTAAGAGAGATAATCTATTTGAAATTTAAATCTTAATAATTTAAGATCAGAGTTTGTTGTATTTTTAATTTTGATTATCATAATTTAATTACAAGTTCTTAATTTTTGTCTTTCAACTTTTAACATATTTCCAAAAAAGAGGCTTTTATTTGTATAAATAAATTATATTTGTATAAATTAACATAATAAACGCTTAATCTTTCTTTTTTACAAAAAAATTGTCCCAGAGTAATTCAAAACTGCCCTTCCCTCCTCCCAGAGAGATATTTTTGAATACATAAAGAGTGCTTTTTTAAAATATAAATAAAATATATATTTCGACAAGGGGCTTAGAGCAATAATTGTTCGTTGCTATCTTTAATAAATCTTAAAATTTTTATTTAATTAATTAAGTGTGGATAGTACAATTTTATTAAACTATATATATCGTCGTTATGATATTTATTTTAATGTGGTTTATTAATGTACATCAATATCTGTAGTAACTACTAGCACAACAGTATACTTTCAAAAAGTATACTTTCTGAGATATTTAGCCGGCTCGAAACTTTTGACAGGCACTATATATTTAATATAATATATACTCTGATAAAAAAAATTATGGCATAAAAAATTGTGCAAAAATTGGCCAATTTTGATTAATGATAATTTTGTAAAAAAATAAGTAATATTATTTTTATCGTAATAATATTTTTTCTTCTTTAAATTAAAGTTTGAAATCTGTAGTTTAAGACACTATGGCCAGATTTTAATTTTGATGCACCTTTACTACTGTAACTCTCAAAACATGAAACATTTTTAAATTAAAGGGGAAAATTTGAACTTTACGCTGTTGCAAATGGCATTCCTTCAAAATATTTAAAGTCCGTGTATTCCGTCAAACTTTGCAATTTTCAATATGATAAATACACCCTCATATTTTGAGAGTTACAGTGATAGGGATACATTAAACTTAAAATCTGATCATAAAGTCTTATCTTAAAGATTTCAAGCTTTAATTTAAAAAAAAACGTTATCCTATGATATTAGGTGTGGGAAAAAGTTCGTGGTGTTTTTTTAATGCCATCTAACGGGAAAAACGTCACGAATTTTTCCCACATCAATAATTTTTCGTCATTCAAAGCTGACCAATTTTTGTCCACAATTTTTCTATGCCATAATTTTTTTTTAGCGATATATAGGTATATACAGGATGTAACATTTTAATTGACGCAATAAAATATCTCTTGAACAATGAATTTTAGAGAAAAATGTTTCAAACAAAAGTTATAGTTTGGAAAGGGACATAAGATGGTTTGACCTTGAAAAGCTGTTTGAAGGTCATCATCAATTTCTTAAATTGAATCCCATATTTCATTGCATATTCTTGTAGCTTACCTTGAGAGCTTTCCAAAACATTATAATTAAGTTCATTTCTATTAAATTTTTTCGAATTATAAGGCACTTGCAAGTTACAGTATCGCCGATATTAAGAATTATCCAAAATGATCAACGGATCTTGAATGTTATTAAGGATCATGATCTGCATAACATTTGTCAAGATTAAGGGCATTAAAAGTTGTTTCTCTTATTCATTTTTGAAAAATTAAATTACAATACATTTCTACGTAAAGTACTTAATGAAAATGTACTTAATTATAATGTTTTGGAAAGCTCTCGAGATAAGCTATAGGAATATACAATGAAATACATGGGATTCCATTTATGAAATTGATGACCTTTACGTGACCTTCAAACTTTCCAAGATTAAACCAGTAGTATCTTATGTCCCTCTCCAAACTACATAACTTTTGGCGAAACATTTTTCTTTAAAATGCACTATTCAAGAGATATTTTAATGCGTCAATTAACCCCTTCGCTGGCATTGATATCATATAGCATTCAGAAAAAAACGTGTCTCAGTATGCATTAATGCCATATGATGTCAAAGCGCTTTTTCTTCGAAATGAATGAATTTAATTCAAACTAGGTATATAAGGGTTTTTAGGGTCGTTGATTACGATTTTAAAGTAAAAAATATAAAATTTAAAATTCATAGCGAATCCAATATGGACTGAAATAAAAAAAAAATCTAAATTCTTGTCAGAACGTTTTGAAATTTGGCTTACGGGAATTTTCGAGGATGCTGATTTTGATTCTGAAGTGTGATTCAGAATTATAAAATTTAAAATGACGGATCCAATATAGTGGACCTCAATTTTTAAAAAATCGTATTCTTGTAACGTTTTGAAATTTGGCTTACGAGGGTTTTCAAGATTATGATTTTTTAATGTCAAAATTAGAAAATAAAAAATTATAATATAAAACTGAAATCTGTCATATGTCAGTTTTCACCTACGACATTAGCTGATGATTCTTAATAGAATCATGATCTCGGAGTGTGATCTTATACACCATTTTTATTTATTTTTTTTTTGTATTTTATCTTCAAATTTCAAAAATGTTTCAATAAGAATGTGAATTTTTTCAAATTAAGGTTTGGATCCGCCATTTTGAATTTCTCAATTTTGATCTCAAAATCGGAATCAGCGTCCTAAAAAGCCTCTATATATCAAGTGCGAAAAAAAATTCAAACCTTTTTTCTGCCAAATGAAGCACAAATTGTGGAAATGAACGTGTCAACAAAGAGGTTAAAATGATACACCATGGATATATATATATATATATATATATATATATACATACAACGTGTCCCGAAATTTTTGCCAACTGCTTTTGTGTAGATAGAGCAGATTGAACGAAGTTGAAAAGTCCTCTACTATTTTGCATATTTGTAATAATTAACAAGATATTAATTACTAAAAATTACCGAATATTAGTCTTCAATAATTTTTTTCTCAAATATTAACTTTTCAAAAAAAACTGCTACAAACAAAAATTGTTTATTTTCTTCTCATAGAATTTTTTTAGAATTTTTTGTTAACTTTTTAATATTGCATTTTCTTATTGGCTATATTTTTATCAATATGAGAAAATACGGTATTAAAAAATTCTGAAAAAATTCCCAGAATATTATAAGAAGAAAATAATTTTTGTCTTTCGCTGTTTTTCTATAAAATTGATAATATTTGAATAAAAACTTATTGAAATCTAATTCAGTGACTTTTAGTAATTAATATCTTGTTAACTATTACAAACATTGCAAAATGGTTGAGGACTTTTCAACTCAATTTAGTCTATTTACACAAGAGGCAAAAAATTTCGAAACACGCTGTATACAGGGTAGGGCATTTTACCGCGTGCGTGCGTGCGTGCGTGCGTGTACATACATACACAGGCTATCTCATTTTAAATAATGTATTAAGATTTCTCGAAAATTATGATAGATACGGAAAAATATTTTAAACAAAAGTTGTATGATTCGAATATAAAAAGGTACCAATGCTTTGATCTTAGATATTGCTAAGATCAGATCAAGAACACATCGATCTTTTTTTAATGGAACATCCTATTTTTGATGACAGAATCTAATAGCTGATGTTAAGAGCTTTTCAAAACATTGTAATAAAGTTATTTTTCATTACGTTTTTTGAGATACAAGCTTTAAAAGTTCCACCGGCATTAGCTAGATGTTCAACTTATAATCTCTTGAATGTTATTCGGAATTATGTCCTGGATAACATTTCAAGATCAAGACTATTAAAAATTAGTCCTCTTATTTTCATTTTGCACTAAAAATACATTTTTGTATAAAAATGAAAATAAGAGGTACAATCTCCATTGATTTTGATCTTGATAAATGCTATCCAGGACATAATCCTGAATAGCATTCAAGAGATTTTAATTATCGGTCGGACACCTTGGGTAATGTCCGGCAGTAATGTAACTTTCAAGCATCATAACTCAAAAAGACACTAGTGAAAAAATATTTTGTTATAGCGTTTTGAAAAGTTCTTGACATCAGTAATTAGATTCTGTTATCAAAAATAGGGCGTTCCATTAAAAAAAAAATATGATCTTGACCTGACCTTGGCATCGTTACTCAAGGTGAAATCAATGGTATCTTTTTATGTCCCCCTCCGAACCATACAACTTTGTTTGAAACATTTTTCCGTATCTACCATAGTTTTCGAGAACTCTTAATCCATTATTTAAAATGGGACCTTGTATGTATACTATATATATATAAACAATAATAATGTATATATGTATGTTTTCTCTTATTTTTTTTATAATTTAAATTGATTGAATATTAATTAATTTATTAATTTTTAAATACTACAGTGTATTAGTATTAAAAATAAAGATTTATAAAATTATTGATTGATTTTTTTCAAACTTTAGATTTATATTTTCAATCGAAATCAGAGAAAAAAAATTATGTGGATAATTTAAACTTAATACTGATTTCAGTATATCATTAAAACTTTTGCCTAATATTAAAATTATGGAATGCAGCACGTTGTCTTTATAATTTATTTCTATATCTATATTTTTCATCTTTTTTGTTTATTATTATTTTTATTTCAATCTTATTTCCTTTGCAAATTTATAAATTGGCTTTATTTTAAATTATGATAAGGATTTCTCATTTCTATTTAAATTATGCTAAAAAATTAGGGCTTGTATTGAAACTCACGAATGGAAGCATTTATTAAAGTCACCTACATTATTCATGAGACTTTTAGACTGTAATACAGCAACATCACATTTAAAATCCATTTTTGATAGTGTGATATACTTAGTGTAAAATACTTATGTAATCAGCTTTTCATAATTGTTTTTGCCTATTGGACACTAGTGTTGTTTAACTGTATGTCTTTGTGATACTAGTGTTATTTATGTAGTAAATGTGTATTTAGAAAATGTCGAAATTATGTGAAGCATAAAATGCATGAAGAATATGGCAATACATACACAATAATTCTTATACATACAGAGTGTTTGAAAAATAATAATAAATCTTTCGCATAGAGGCAGAATAGACTAAACTGAGAAGAAAAGTTTTATACTATTTTGCAATTTTCGCAATAGTTAACAAGATATAAATTGTTAAAAATTGTTGAAAATTTGTCTTCAATAATTTTTTACTCATAATACTATTTTACAAAAAATTTTACAAAAAAACTGTAATAGACAAAAATTATTTATTTTTTTCTCATAGAGCTCTAAGAATTTTTTTTAAATTTTTTCAGCATTTTTTCAGCATTTTTCAATATCGTATTTTCTCATGTTAGTAAAAATGAGAAAAAGCAATATTAAAAAATTGATAAAAAATTCATAGAGTTCTATGAGAAAAAAAAACAATTTTGTCTCTTGCAATTTTTCTGTAAAGTTGATTTGAGTAAAAAATTATTGAAGACCAATTTTCGACAATTTTTAGTAATTAGTATCTTGTTAACTTATTGCGAAAATTGCAAAATGGATAGAGATTTTTCTTTTCAGTTTAATCCATTCTACCCTTATGCGAAAGATTATCATTATTTTCCTGTACCACGCACACACGCACACACACACACACACAACACACACACACACACACACACACACACACACACACACGTGCGTATATATATATTAATTCTAAAGTAAATATTTTCTTAGTCTTTTTTAAAATAGATCAAAGTTGACACTAGAAATTAAAATGCTTATAACGGTCGAAGTTCTTTATTGGGATCTTCATTATGTTTAAATAAATTTTGAATTACTATATATATCATATATGTACTTGTATATACATATCCCATTTTAATGTCCCCCCTCCCCCCAAATAATTTTTATTTTTAATCTTAGAAAAAGATGTTTCAGAGAAAAGTGGCTTTAAGGGGGACATAAGATAAGAAGTTATTAGTTTAACTTTGAATAGTTGCTTGAAAGACACGTGAAGGTTACTTTCAATTTCTACTGTTATTCTACAGTAGATCATCTCGAGAACTTTCCAAAACACTATAATTACCAGGTGTACAAGTATGAAATGACGATTTTTTCCCAAAAAAAAACACGTTAAATTCGGAAAAATGATAAAAAAAGATTTATTCAAAGTATGCTCCATTGCTAGTTACATTTTTCTCATCTTTCGGGCAATTTGTGGATACGCCAGTAAAAATCTTCCCCTTTTGCCGCGAACCATTCATCGAGCCATTTTTTCACATCTTTGTATGAACCAAAGCGCTCCTCAGCAAGTGCGTGACCCATCAATGCAAACAAGTGGTAATCGGAAGGAGCCAAGTCTGATGAACCCCCGCATGGGAGTAGAACTTCCCAGCTGAGTGCTTCCAACGTGTCCCGAACTGATTTTGCCATATATGATGGAACATTGTTATGAAGAAAAATGACCTTGTGTTGCCTCTTTTGGTATTCTGGTCGTTTTTTAAGCAGCGAACGGTTCAAATCGATTAATTGTTGTTGATAGCGTTTGGTATTAACCGTTTCGCCAGACTTCAATAGCTCATAATAAACCACACTCTTCCCACCAAACACAGACCATCGTCTTCCTGCCAAAGCGATTCGGTCTTGCAGTCGATGTGGATGGTGCGCCTGGGTCTACCCATGATTTTTTGCGCTTGGGATTCTCAAAAAAAATCACTTTTCATTCCCAGTAACGATACGATGCAAAAATGACTTTCTTTTGTATCGTTCGAGCAAAATTTCACACGTGTTTTTGCACCTCTCCATCTGTCTCCCGTTCAATTCATGTGGCACCCATCTGCCGACTTTCTGAATCTTTCCCATCTCTCGTAGGTGATTGGAAACAGCTTGTTGACTAACGCTCAATTGCTCTGCGAGTTGTTTTTGTGTTTGTGAATCATCTTCATCCAGCAATGCT
>Ga0157364_1009299_pt1 | contig 10179 bp, 6 predicted proteins | sample AttsexASBM2_FD_111476 | JGI IMG/M metagenome (GOLD analysis project Ga0157364, IMG submission 111476) | Fungus gardens microbial communities from leaf cutter ant in Ribeirão Preto, State of São Paulo, Brazil - Atta sexdens ASBM2 | ecosystem: Host-associated > Fungi > Mycelium > Unclassified ... | reverse complement strand
TATTATACTTACGTTTTGTATATATAATAACGATGCTATCATTATTGTATCTTTGTATTGCAAAAGAAAGATTACTTCAGTTTGTATATAAATGAGATTTATAAAACATTTAAAGATTACATAATTAATTATTAAGATGACTCAACGAAAACAGTGGTATTATTGCTAATTATTTCCTTTCAAATATTTATATATTCCAAGGTTAATATAATTAGCGGAAATCATTCGAAATCATTTGAAACTATACAAAATTAATGTAGTATAACGAATTCATCGCTAAATGACGGATGTCTGTTAAAATAATATGTCCTCAACATAGGACGATGCTCAGTTCACTGAATACTTGATTTTATAAGTTCATTCTACCGTCAGTGATTTATTTTATGATGAGAATAATACAGAAAACATAAAAGAGAAATATGTTCTCATTACGGTTTTGTATTATTTTCTAGCGTATTCAAAATCTAATATAAATTATATCAGACATAATTAATAATTTAACATACAAAGATAAAAAAGAAATAATGAGAGAGAGAGAGAGAGAGAGAGAGAAAGAGAGACAGAGAGAGAGAGAAAATATGTTCTTTAAATCTATTTTTTTTTTATTTTTTAAATTATTAAATTATATTACACTATTAAATTATTTTACTATTAATTTTATTATTCTCTTAATTTTGTATTTTTATCTTTTTTGTTGCATATAAAAAGGATTAATTTCTTCGTTTTTAAAATGTTTGAGAGCAGCTTTTGACATGAAAGGGCTTAAATAATATATTTATTTTTTAATTTTTTAATATTTTTTAAGTTTTGTATTCGTTTCTTTTTAATAGACATTTAATAATCGATACAGAATTCTGTATCGATTATTCTATGTGAATAATGAAATGTTCATTATCATAATAAATAAGAAATGTAAATCTTAATTATTAAGCTGACAGTATTTTATTTAATTTTGTCGTTTAGTCAAAGTGTATTTATTCAATGACGTTTCTCTCGGAGTATTTCATAAGTGGCAAAGGAGAAGGTTGAAGTTATAGTATATTTCTATTTGAAAATCATTTTCTATTGTTTTCTTCTCTTTCGCTTCTCCAAAATTGTTAGATCACTTTCATACTTTTTATTAAAAATCATGATTTTCTCCTGTTTAATTATATATGTGGGACATATACAATTTTCAAATAATGATATGCGTAATATTAGGATCGACTGTCGAACAGCTGATCCGCAAAGCAAGCTAGGAGAAAGAAGCTAATGTCGTACGTCCAACGTATAAGAAGTCGCAGCACGCGCGAATCCAGCCAAGTCCACATTTAACCGGTTATGGTTTACAGGATGATAAACAAACTAGGTAGATGCGAATTTCTAACTGATGTAGAATTTATATATCGATGTGCGTCAATTGAAATTGAAATTGCATAAATCATACATTTAATTAAAATCATAATCTAGAATTTATGACTGTGGCAAACGACTTATCAAACGAAAACGATATGTTCCTTGACACATATACATATATAAATAAAAAATATTTGTGACTGTATACAACAAAAAAAGAAAAAAACCCGATTGAATCAGATTTTTTATATCAAGAACACAAATGCAATTATTTGTGTTTTTTTTCTGAGCGAATGGTAATTGATTATATTTTTATCGATTTGTCACAAAAATATTGATATTGTATTTATATCAAGAGTCAACAATTTCCTGAATTGTTTCCTGACATCTACACTTCGAAAAGAGAACGTCCTGAAAAATTTCTCGGACACCCTGTGCATACAGTCACGTTCAGATCTAACCAGATAATTCCGATTAAAATCGACGAAGGGCGGTTTTTATCCAATGCATTTCTATTAGAGCATTAATCACGATTCCTTGGATTCATGAGTGACGCTAACTGCAAAATATGTTGCAGTGCTAATTGCGTATATGAATATGTAAATTACATTATTGATTGTTGATTCATATGTGCGTTTAAAATAATATTGAAATATTGAATATTTCTCAGCATGTATGACGGGATGGAAATTTGATTATAGAAATTTGCAAATTGAGAAGTGAACTCTTAATGATCTCCTATTACATTTTTTTTTTATTATGTCGAGCGTGAACTCATTGAAAAATTTGTCTTATAAAGATTTATCGCTCTCAAAACAATTTCGCGAATTTAAATACTACTCACCTCTTACTTTAATCGTAGAGAATCGTACAGACGCCTTATAAAATTGTCAAATTATTCCTAGGACAACAGATCCTTAAGTGATCGAAACTGGCAAATCATGTTACATTGATTGGATCAATTACACGCGTCCTTTGATTTTACAATTAACAGATTATGGAGTAGAAACGCATATACATGATCACACTGAAAACGAACTATTATTCTCGTACATCACTCTATTTACTCTGTGATTGTACACGAAAGAGAGAAACTTTATTCCTACTAGAATCGAGGGAGAGAAGGCGCAGCACTTACAGAGATTGTTGACATCAAAAGCCCAAGATAATGTTAGCGTGTTGTCAAAACTAAGTAATGCGACGAGATCGCGGGAATGGAGAGAGTTACAAAGGTACATGTTAAAGATATGTATATATTATCTCATTACTTTGTGAGATAATATAATATATACATAATATATATAAATAAAAAATAAAATTGAAACAATAAAAATTCTCTCTTTCTTTTCAAGTAATGATATGCTTATATAATTTTCGATAATGGCAAATAATATGAATATTGCATTAATATTCTTAATTACAGACAAAGTAATATTATAATAAATTCTATGTGATTATAGAGAAATAAAGAATGTCACAAAATTTACAATAATATTATAATTTCTTAATTAATATTAATTTACATTAATATTAATTCACATATATTATTAATATATTAGTAATACATTGAATTTTGCATATATGATCTATTTATTTTTTGTTCCACAAAGCTTCATAGTTTTTCTGGAAAAGGTGATATATTTTACATGTTTGCTTTACAATGGATTTCTTAATTTTTATTGTTTCTTGTTTATTATTAATAAAAATCTTCATTAAGAACAAGATGTCTCATCTTAATAAATGCCCTCGAGTATTTAAAAAAAATAAATATCTTGAGATTTGATTTTGTTTCAGTTTTTTATATGATTTGAAGGAAAATATATTTTAATTCAAAAAATTAGATCTTGGATGAAGGCGTCAAGATAAAATGTGTTCAATTTTATTTTTTAAACTCATTAACGCATATGGCTAAACTAGCAAAATTAGCAAAAAAATAATAATTGGTAACAGAACCGGAGCATAAAAACATTTTTAATACAAAAAGCACATTAAAAATCAATTTTGCAACACATTGTTATAAACAAATCATTAAATATCGATTATAAAGAAAAATTGATTACGTCAACCATTTTTCTGCAGGAAGAGTTAAAAGACACACAGTATAATTTTTCTTTTACCATTTTCCATTTACTTTTTATCAATAATGCAAAAAAGAAAACAAAAAATAGGTTATTAAAATTTATTGCAGCTCGTGACAAAGTTAACAAAAAAAAATAACAACTGAAAAAAATTATGTATTTCTTTTAAGTAATTTTTTTTACAAAAGCAGTTGGAGTAATCAATTTTCCTCTGTAGTCAATATTTAATTATTTGTTTATAATAATTGTTGCAAAATTAATTTTTACAATTTACTTAAAATGTCGTATTTGATTTAAAGAATCTTTTCCTAAACATTCTCTTCGTATCTATAAAAAAATTAACTTTTAAGTTTTATAAAATTTTGACACAACATATAATGGGTCTTCAGTCCACTGTGTAATGATAAAAGTTATAATTTTCTCGTCTCTTTTTGGCGATTTTTAATTAACAAAAATTAATGCGAAGATTGCCTAATTGAACGGCCACGTCAACAACATACGTCAAAGAAATCAATCATCGCACGAAGGAAGATCATCGAAATGTTTAACATTATTGACAAAGGTGAAGTATCCGTTGCCGTTATGTTGATGATTTAATTGATTATTATGAACAGTCATTCGGTTCAGGAAGGAAACTTAAACACCAGGCGTCGTTATATAGTCTCTCTTTCTCGCTCCTCTCCCCCCTACTAACTGACAAGGTTTCAGTGGAAAAATAATTAAAAAGGACCCATTGAGAGCCCCGATCGGTGGTCCGGCAGAGTCGCATAAATTGAAACTGGTTTCAACTGGCCGGCGTTAGTTCAATCTGGCGTATCAATCCGAACGAACCAGAAGCTTTCCGCTGTCACCTTGGTTCGTTCCCCTCCACCATCGTGCGATGGTGTACCATCATTTTGCATAAGGCTAAAATTTTTTTCCTTTTTCTTTTCTTTTGCCTGGATATTGTAAGCATTTCGAAGGAAGTTGATAGTTGTTGCGTTATAGATAAAGCTGCGCAGCAAAGCCGCCACATGAAAATAAAATAGGAAACAGGATGCGTTTTTCATTTTTATTACACATCTTGAAATTATTGACTACGTAGTCAAGAATTGATCACTCATTTATAGATGATCTCTATTAATTGTTAAGAAAAACTATCAATCATAAATTTATGTTTCCTTATAATTAAATATGTAATTCTTAATAAACATTTTTTTACAGTTGTTTAATACGAAATATTAAATCCTTATTCTTAAAATAATTTGTAAATATGAATTCTGAAATATATTCTAAGATCTTTTTAACTTATATTTTCCGAAGATAACTTATAGAATCTGTTTTTAGAATTTATAAATACATAACTGTATAATTGTTTAGAAAATTTCTAATCTTTTTTATACATATTGAAATATTTTTTTTAAGTATTGAAGAAGTAGTCTTTATTTTATTTCTAGAGTATACTTTATAAATATGAATTTGAAATATTCTAAAATATCTTATTCTATAATTTTTTAACAAAACTTCTAAAATTGAAGATATTTTTTTTAGAAATTTCTGTCTAAATTTTTTCATAAAATATAAAAGTATTTTTTTTATAAATTTAAAATATAAAATATTCTAAAGATCATATTTTTATAAGATAGAGAAATTTTTCGGTGGAAATTTGAAAAGTTATTTACGTGTTTCAATCGAGTTTAATGTAAAACTGCAATTTTTAATACTTTCTGAAATATGATTTATTAGCCATAAAGTTCCTTAAATATTAACAATATTACGCACTTAAAATTTTCTACTAAATACTAAAAATTATTTAAAGTAAGATACGATCATTATTCAAATGTACATTCTTAAGTCAAAATTTAAGCACTTGCAATGAATAGTTATAAAAAATAGTTATTAAAAAAAAGAAAGAAAATAATATACATTTTACAACAATTCATATTTTCGTGCAACTGGATATATACAAATACCACAGATGACTATTATTGACCGATTAAACAATCATGCATAATTGGTACAATTATACATAATAAATAAAATTATTTTTCCTTATCATTAGAAAATTACATGTTAGCAACCGCGATACATGATACAAACGTAATGCCTTAAAACTATTTTTTTATCGTCTTATGTTGCTAAATATTGTCAAGATTGTTTAAGAGGTAGATTTCCTTTAAATCAACGTCTACAAAAATTATGTATATATAAAGGAACTAAAGTTCAAAGAAATATCTCACTGCCAAATTTCTATATAAAATACTCTTTTAGATATTTTTATTTCTACACAATACTAATTGGCAGTGCCAGAATGCAGCATGAAAAACATAATATTCATGTTGCAATTCAACATACAATTCAACTTAATTTATGTACTAAAATAATTATTTAAAAAATAGTTATCTAAAAAAAATAATAAACTGCAAATAAGTCATTCGCACAAGTACCAACAAAGTATTTTATTCTTATCCTTAAATCATAGATGCTAACTAGCTTTTTCCTAAAATTGCTGGAATTATTTAGGTCTCACGAGATGATAAAAATATTTTTATTTTCTTTCTTCCCTCTCTTGTGACTTAAACATCAATTTTTTTCGATTGTAAGTATGGAGTATTTATAATAGCTAGCTAAGATTGCAATCAAACTATTAAAGTTTTGTACAGATTTTATCAGCGGCATCGTCTTTCTCATAAATTATATCGTTAAGAGAATATTTTCTGCTTAATGAAGAATTTCTTTCATTCTCTACATCCATGCATCGCCTATAACGTATACGCCGCGCTAACATGGGAAAGAATAAATTAGTGTCTAATTCATCATTTTGTTTTTTGAAGAACAAACGAGATATGTTACTAATAACCAGTCCAAGCATAAATGTTATTAAGAATCCAAGGGGTGAATACCACATGTACGAAATACGATACAGATAGAAATATGAACTGTCGCCGGTGCTTCTGGAAAAAAATATGACAATACGTTAAACGATCTTGTATACGTAATGTACATAAAAAACAAACAGTTTTGCTCAAGAGTATAAAAAATGAAACATATATATATATATATATTATCCTAATAAATTTGTTAAAAATAAATCCATACAACAAAAATGTTCAAATTACACAAAAACAGCTTAAAGATCGCAATGTCTAAAAGATATGAAATATTTTTGCTGTGTGGAAATTTGATAGTGTCTGTAATAAATTTTATCAATAGAATATCCGTAGAAATATAACAAAATTTAATGGCAAATTGATTGCACAAATTAAAGCAGAAACTGAGCAGAATCTGAAGTGAACAGTAACTATTTAAATAATATTTCAAATCATGTTTACAAAATGACAAATTCTATTTAGTTTTTGTCGACAATTTACTGATGGATTATATCGGTAAGCAAAATATAAGTTTAATGTTGACGTAAATGATGACCGCAGGATCGGTTGTTATTTATATATCAAGTCTATTTGCTATTAATGTAATTATTATTATAATGCAAGCAATTTCCTGAATATTATGTTACATCATCAAATTTATAGAGGACAATTAAGCATGATGATAAAGGCCTCAAAAAGCTTGACGCAACAAATTTAAACGTTTTAATTATTCCAATCAATCAATATAATTTTCAGATTTGTGTATCAAGTCTAATTTTTATATTCTTCAGCAAAACCCTTCCTTCCATGCAGTAACTATTATTTGATAAATCAATTACTTAGAGAAGCTCGTGACGTTCTGCAAAACAGACATTGTTATATTTGCAACATTATTACAGCCTTCGATAGTAGTAGGTAATTTAGGTGGCATTGGACGTGGCTGACCGAAGACTATCCAGAATAAAAATGAGAATGCCGTGAGAGCGCCGATTATTGCACCGCTTTCCGTCGCTGATTCCGTACCCATGCCAAGCGTGAAAACACCCAACAATGGACCTCCGACTACTCCAAAAATAGTTAATGAAGCCTACGATAAGAATTTATTTTATTGCCATTAATCTTACGTGTTGAAGAGTAATAATGAGCATTACCTGAAGTAGTCCTCCTAAAAATTGCGCTAAAAATGCCAGCGCAATGGAAATAATACCGAACATAAAAGCAAGCACTTTAGCGATGAAAGCTGATTTTGTAGGAGAAAATTCATGCCCAACGCATTTTTTGTATAAAGGTTTCATGTAATCCTCCAACGTTACTGCCGCTAAAGAATTCTGCGCCGCAGATATCGTGCTGAGACCTGCACTAAAGATGCCTGGAAATACAATCCGAGATTAGTATAAATATGCACGTTTTTGTTTTAAAATTGGTTTAATTATGAGAAAAAGAGTCCAAGATTAATATTGTAAACACTGATCGTTTTTATCTTAACATTGTTTTAAATTACGCTTGAGAGCATATTTCAGACATTGGTATGTTAAGAATTTTTTTCATAATATATAATTTCTATGAGATATTAAACTCGAACCAATCAATTTATGATGAAAAAGTATTACCTGCAACAAAGATGCCTGGTAAACCAGGTATATTGGACACCGTGTCCATAACGTACAATGGCATAAGCATATCAGGTGAACTAATTCTTTTCTTAAGAAATGGATCGCAGTTATGATATTTGCTATACATTGCTAATCCTGAAAAGCAAGTTGTAATCGAAAGAAGCGATAGAATAGGCCATGATAGCCACATAGCTTTTTGTGAAGCTTTCATATTTCTAAAACAGAATGTATCTTAATGAAATTTCCTCCAATATTTTAAACATAATTTAATCGATAAATGTTATGTGAAAAGAGATTATTTTATAATATTTAATAACGTATTTCATAACATGAGCAAGAAAAAATTAAAATTATTTGATTAATTCGGCATCGTTTCATGTTATGATAAATAAATATCCACCAATATCCAGAAATATAATCGTCAATTCGATTAATTTTTCATTGGCTATTTTAATATATTTGATAATTTTTAATCTTATTCATAAATTATAAAACCGGCGTTATTCATAAATTATAAAACTTACTTTACAGTCAACATACGCTGGATTTGTACTTGATTTACTCCGTAAAGTGATAAAAATGTACATAAACCACCTAACGTAAGCGACCACCAGGTATGTCTTACTGTTGGATCCACATCGATGCTATAACAAAAATAAAATATCAGTTAGTGTCTGAGTATACTAGTCGCCCAGTTCTTGTAGATAAAATAAAAAAGTTGAAATACCTATCAAACTCAAGCCGTTGTCCTTGCTTTGCGATTTCCCAGATTTGTCCCAATCCCCCTACATCGTTAGCAGCTGTGCCAATAATTAAGAACACGGCGGCAAACATGAGTAAACCTTGAAATACATCAGTAATTAGCACAGCCTTAATGCCCCCTATTGTTGAGTAGAAGGCACATACGAGGCCAATAATAATAATACTGGCAGTCTTTGAAATTCCTGTTGTTGCCTCTAAGGCTAAGGAAGGAGCATAAAGTACCACTCCTGAGTATAAAAGTAATTGAATCCAGTAAACAAAACTAGCCATCATCCTAGCTCTTACTCCGAAACGTTTTTCTAAGTACTAAAAGAATATTTTTTTTTAAATATACGCTCCATTAAAAACTTCCAGCGTTAAAATCAAATTTCATTAGACTCACCTCGTAGGCGCTCGTCGCCTGCAACTTGAAGAATACTGGTAGGAATCCATAGCATACAATCGGAGTGCCCAACAGATATGATAAATTTATTACAACAAATTGTGTCCCATATGTATAATTCTCAGCGGACACACCAAGCAGCGTAATAGCAGACATGAAAGAGACCACCAAGGCGACAGCGACAGGTATAATGTTCATTGATCGACTTGCAATGAAGTACTCCTGTGAAACACATTAATTTTTATTACAGCAAAAAAATATAAGAAAAAAAATAACTTTGTTTTAATGGTGCCTAAAAAGTATAAACTTTAAAGGTTCATCTCTCTTCCTTTATTGAAAGAGAGAGGATCTAGTAATAATAATTACCTCCATAGTTTTTTGACGTCCTCCACTAAATCTGTAATAAACACCAATTCCAGCACTTACGCACAACATTATCGCTATAACTAGATAATCGACCCATCCTAAAGTATTTATTTCTGCCATTTTGTCTAAAGTAGTAATCACGTTAGTAGTAGTGTTGTCTAAAAGAAAAAAAGATATATGTTTAGATATAAATCGAGGGCAGATTTGTTATTATATAATAATATTTAAACTGAATATTAATTTAACACATTATATTTTGGATATAATGTACTGCGTACAAAGAAGGAAAAAGTAATATAACAGAAATAACGAAATATCTTTAATTCAGGCACTTGTTGATTCTCTTTGTTTGTTAGCTAGCTTTAATAAATCACAACATAAACAAGAAAAAAATTTAAATTATTTGATTAACTTGGCATCGTTTTACGTTATCATAAGTAAAACATCAATATCCAGAGAAATAACCATCAATTCGATATCGAATCGATGGCTCCATTCAACTCATTTTTCATTGGCTACTTTATTTGATTTTTTATCTGGCTTTATTCATAATGTATTGACATTGGAATAATAGCACTAATAGCAGTTGATTTTATTCGAATTATGCAAATGAATACATTTTTATATAACAAGAAAGTTAGATCTCTTAAATTTTAAACCATAACATTTTAAAACAATAACGATAGAAAGGGCATATAACAGTTAATTTAAACAATCATGAATGTAAAAAGACATAAAAATATATTACATTATATAGATTCGAAAATATACAATAATTAATTATTACATGTTTC
>Ga0157364_1009298_pt1 | contig 10179 bp, 6 predicted proteins | sample AttsexASBM2_FD_111476 | JGI IMG/M metagenome (GOLD analysis project Ga0157364, IMG submission 111476) | Fungus gardens microbial communities from leaf cutter ant in Ribeirão Preto, State of São Paulo, Brazil - Atta sexdens ASBM2 | ecosystem: Host-associated > Fungi > Mycelium > Unclassified ... | reverse complement strand
TTAAATTTATAATGTCAAATTATATTCAATGAGTTTTTAATCATTTCTGTAGATTGTCATTATTCCTATCAAGTATGTCGTTAATTTGACATAAAACAATGGAGTTAACTAATTTAATTTCAAAAAAATGTATTAAATTTGACTCAAATTTCGTTTATTATTTACTAAATGTTTATTTTGAAATTAATCATAGAAATGGAGTATTTTACATTTTGACACATATGGAAATTAAATATAACAAAATGTTATTTAATTGAGTGGATTGGGTTATCATTGTTTTTCATATTTAACATTGAAGACGAGGCAAAAACACGTGATGCTGAGTTCTACAGCTTCTATGAACGAGGAATCTCTGCCGATTTATCTATTCTATATATTTTTTTTCTTGGAGGAAAAACAACGATTTTAACGTAAATGATATTTACAAATTCGCAGCTGATTATTCTATTAAATTAGGACGATACTTATATAATTATTTTTTAAATTATTTTTTTAAAGATTTTTTCAATATATGTGATGTTTCTATTTGGCCATCTCTTCGTGGTATTTATTTAACATTAATAATTTCATTATTTCTATGTTTAAACTGTTAAATAACAATTTAATTCAATTTATTCCCGTTTCTACCAATGTAGAAATTTAATCTGAATTCAATTTACTCTTCATCTTTTTCTAATTCTTAAAACTAGAAAAAGATAAAGTTGATAATATCTGAAGGTTAAGAGATTAATATAGTTTTTATAAGAACTCACATTATTAATGTGAATCAGAAAACGATGAAGAGTGGTGTTGACGGAGCTCTGAGAGTTGGAAAAACAAGTGGGAAAACGTCGGTAACAACGATGACAACTAGAACCGGAGGCAACCGGAGACCGCATTGTGCCGGTGATAAAAGCTGTCGCATCGTTTTACGGCGGTATGTATCTATACCTAACCCGGGAGAAAATTCGACAAAGAAAAACGAAGGAGCCCGGGAGAGAGAAGAAGCGAAAGGAATGACGAATGGAGAGCGAGAGATCGGGCTTGCGAGATAAAGAAGGTCGACAATAATGCCGTCGGTGCACCCTCGATTCTGTGGTACCAGGCGCAGCAGGCAGACATTATTATTGTTTTACTTCTGCATCTCAGACAGAGATCGGCGAATATGCCGCGGAAGGCTGAATACGCGCGCGCCTTCGATGAGCAGACAGAACCCGGAAGAAGAGATTCGCAAGGGAGACTCGTGCTGAACGACAGAGACGCCAAAGATAAAAGTGCGTTAATTTATCTTTCGTGACTTAGAGAGATTGAATATGTGCAAGATATCATTAAGTCCAGAATCAATCATTTTGCATTTAAATTTTACCTGTCTTTAATTTTATCGTGTGTGACTTCGAGACTGGAATTAAAACGGAATTAGCGCGGCTGAAAGCGTATTCAAGATGAAAACTCGAGGACTAGAAAAGTGACGAAAAATTATCAACCATGGAAAAAATCGACGATTGAAATCTTTTTACGTACAACTAAACTATTCTTTTGTTTTACATAAAGTTCATTTGTATATTATATCGAAAGAGTTTCGCACGTATAAATATTCATTGTACGAGGGTAGTTCGAAAAGTTCTCGGCCTGACATAGAAAACATATGATTTGTGGCAAAATTTTTTTTTATTTTTCGACATAGTCTTGTAAGTTAATACACTTAGATCAACGATATTCCAACTTCTTTAGAGCTTTAGTACAATACAATTTTTTTAACTCTTCAAAATAAACGTTTGTCTCAGTTGATGAACTCCGTTTATCTTTTGTGTATCTTTTTCCAGTGACCCATTTCTTCAGATTCGAAAAAATCATTGGGGCTAAATCTGATGAATACGGTGGCAGCAATTCGAAGCGCAACTCATGAAGTTTTGCGACTACAATTACAGAAGTGTGAGAAACAAGTTTTCGAGAAATACCCAAAAACTTGTTTGCTTTACTTGATGCAACAGACAAACTACTAATCATACTTCTGTCTGAAATTTTTTCGGAAGCCCTCTTTCGGAAGAATCAAATTTAAGAAAAATCATAGAAAAATCATTTGATACTCTCTCGGTGCCATTTCTATGTCAAACCGAGAACTTTTCGAACTCGTAATTATGCACGAAGATAAGGGAATTTCACATTATTGGCGAAAATAATTCCGTCTCATATCATATTGTCCTCTCACATCGACATCGTCAATAACATGTTCTCGTAGCATGGAATGCGTATCAGCGATATTGAAATCGTAGAAAGGTATTCGAAATCCCGTGTTTCCCCCGCAGTGACGCCCATGCAGGGCTTAGAGGTGAAAAAACAATGCTGCAACGACCCTAACCCCTTTCGCTTCGATCACGATGGAGACCCTTTCCACGCGCTCTTATCTTTCTCTTCCCTTTATCTCGCCAGTCTTCTGTCTTTTCTCTTTCTTTTCTTTATCTTCTTTTCCCTTTCACTTGCCTGTTCCCTTCTCGCTATCCTCTAGTGAAAATTCTTCTACATGCCTCTACGTCGTGTCGTTTGGTCTCGCGCAACGCAATACAATGCTACGCCGGATGCATTGTGAATCAGACTCACCAGACAACTCGACGACATCGACAACATGACAGCTGTGCGCGATATCTAAGCTAAACTGATTATATTTAATTCGGAAAATATTTTTTAGATGAAGTCTCGGGCATTAACAGCGTATCGATCTCGTACGTTCAATTATTGAATATTATTGAAAATAATATTCAATGGAACTGGGAAAGATAAGATGATTCATTATGAGGAAATAAAAAAGTATATGTAGATTGTAAATGCTCCTTGCAAAAAATAACATAATTTTTAGAAATTTAAGTGAAAATTATGAAATCTCTGATTACTTAGTTAGCTATTCTAATTAAATTTGATTCTTAGAAATAATTTTTGAGTAAAAACATTTTTGTAGATTTTTTTTCAAAATTTCTAAACAAATAAATCGCAAAAGCAAAACAAAATATGTCGTAACGATCGTATTTTTGTTAGTTTATTATTCCGTATAATTACTGCGCAATTAAATGATGTTAAAAGAAGTTTGCAAGAGCGACAGAATTACCTCACTTTCAAGGCAACTACAGCTTTTTTCTCGAGCTATTATAATTGTTTCAAGGGAAATTTGTTCTGTTGATCTATTTTCCATATCTCGTCAAGAAGGAAATGAAAGTAGCAAACGACGCTCTTCGACGAAAGCGTAAAAAATTAAAAAATATATCTTCGTCCTTGTTGGGTTAGATCTTTTAACATGAACTCTTTATAGAAAGTGCGAAGAAAGTGCATTCTTTTCTCTTCGACGTTATAAAAGTATCGACATTATCGGGAGAACCGCTGAAGACTTAAATAACTCTCTTTGAAGAGTGTACGTACGTAGGAGAGTGCTTAGAACGACAACGAAGGGTTAACTTTAATATTGCGTTGTAGCTAATTTATTAAAATGATTTTTGTAGTTAAAAAACGGAGGTCGTATCAATGATTTTCATTCTCGACATTATCGACATAAAAAAATCGTCTCTCATAAATACCATCCTTTCTATGCATTTCCCTCATTGCATTTATTAATACGCATTTAAAATCTATTTATTATCTATTTTGATTCATTATATATTGCAGTCACTGTATAAAAATCGATCTATAGATAATGTATGTAAATGTATATCACAATGAATATATACTATATAATGTAGATACATAGTTTAAGGAAGAAATAATAATCGCGTGAAATTTTCAAAGAAAAGTAAAAATTTCGAAAGCAATATTCATAGTTCGTTCTTATATTTAAGACGTTCTTAGATATAGATTTTAGATGAATTTAGATTATGTTATAAGTTAATCACAAAGTCGAGAGATATCTTAAGACATTATTTAAGATGGTCTTGAAATAAAAATGTATTATACCAGCTTAAGTCTCTAATGTAGAGTTCTAGAATTTAAGATATACAGTATGAAACAGGCCAGATTGACAAATCTCATCCCTCGCCGGGACAAGCGGCGCCTGCAGCTCGCGCGATGATTGCGCTGTAATCTGCTTTCGCTTTGCTTTTTCGAGGAACGGGGGGGTAGCTGCCGCGTGATTGGCCGGGGGCGTTGTTGAGTCTTCCGTTTCAACCGATACATCGACAACAGTCGAGATATACTTAGGGAGGATACACGCGGGAGATAGACCTCCAAGGAGAGAATAAGGGACAGAGACGTCGGTGGGAAGACGAAAAGAGATGACGGCAAGAGGACGAAGGGGAAAAAGGACGGAGGGGATGAAACAACCCTCCTGACACGGGTTATCCTATAAACGGTGCTACCCCCGCAGCAACGCATCGATAATCCGGCCCCCGGGGCCCGCATGCGGTTGAACGCTCGCAACAGTTACCATATTTGATTGCGTACCCTCCTACCCTCCTCTATAAGATCGGAATACGAAATAATATGCTGTACCATGAAGTAATACGAAATAATGTTCTGTACTATAAAGATCTTGCATTTGCGATAACTCGTTATTTTTCTACGGGATTAACATTATCAGTATATAATCGTTGATAGATCTTGAACAATTGTTGAAAAATTGTTTCTGTGTTATGTTAGTTTTTGAATTATACAATACATCACAATTGTAAATAATCAATTATATAGATTTTATATATATAGATTATATATAGTGTATAAGTAATTAATGATAAAATTTATCGTTGATTTATATGATCTGGTTTAGATATGATGTGACTTAAGATGTACGACTTTCTGTAAATTTGGTAATCATTTTATATAAAATTATTTTTGTTATAAAGCCAATTAACGTGCAAATTAAAATGTAAATTTATATTTGATATTTCAAGTACATATTTTTTATTATTATTGTTAAAATAATTTAAATTTTGTTTCAACAAACTTTACTAGAAAAATAACATACGTTATAATATAATTATATTTTATAAAAAATACTTAGACGGAGATTTCTTCCCAATTTCATGTTTGACAGAATAATTGTAAGATAATTTGCATTTCGTCAAATCATATATACAAGCAAGCAGAATCGCAAGTCTTTCCTTATGATCAGCAAGATCGGGGCAAGCGTCGTGATAAATAAAAAAAAATCAAGGGAGCTGTTCTTTGCTGCTCCTGACGCACCCTGCGTCACGGAGCTGTAGCGGTGATGATGGCGGGAAAATGCGGGGAAAAGAAATCGCACGCGTTTGATGTGCCGCCAAAGAGAACGTGCAGGGGGGAGGGAGAAAGAGAGAGAAGAGGGATAGGAGCGAGGGGGAGGAATATGCCGTCGGTGGCGGAGTAGTTTCGCGTGGGTTGGTCGACTGCAACCACGTTTCTGCGCAATCCCCTGCATCCCCCGCCAACCCTGAACCATCTCTTTCTTTCTCGTTCGCTTCGATTTGCTTCGCGTTTCTCTGTTTCTCCTCCACGCTTCGAAGGCCGCGTTTAAACGTTACCGGAAAATTATTACCGGAAAAGCGTTGCACACACGCGTGCGGCAAACCGCGGGACCCACCGACGGAATTACATTGATATTAGTATCGTTTGGCCCGACAGATTAATTAATTAAAACGATCCTCTCCCGCTTGCCGCCTGTGGCCACTCATCCCGCACGCATGTATTTGTGTTTCACGCTTTAACATAGAAAGCATACCGAAATATATTGTGCGCCAACAATTGTCGAAGGTTTTCGTCGTATACGCGAGCATAGTCTTTTGCTTGTCTAAATGTATTGACGAAAAATACAAGATGTCTTTAACAAACTGTATAATACAATTGAACATTTCGACGAAGAATCTCATTTCTTCGTAGTAGCCGCGGAAAAATCGAGTAAACTAGATCTAATGCACTGTGCATTAGAAAGGTGTCATAATAATTATTCAAATTTAAACTTACCTTTCTTCGCGTGCAATATATCCGCTGGATCCGGTGGCAGAGACGAACAATGGCTCGGACTCAAACTAGATTGTATCGACGAAAACGGACTTCCCGCGCTCGACGGATACCTAAGATAATGACTGCTCTCAGCAAGAGAGTATACATATTACGCATGCTATAAATAAGATTCTATCAAGAAAATTATTTTAAAAAAAGAAAAGAACTCATGTAATCTCTATAACAGAAATTTATTAAAAATTTATTTAAAAAAATCTTTCCAAGAATTCGGAAGATTTTAAATTTTTCACTTGATTACGGAAATTATCCCGAAACTCCCTATAATTCGTTATGCAATCAACTATTTTTCTTAAACTTAAGTCTTAAAGATGAAAAATTGGAAATAAATTAAAAAGAATCGAAAAAAAGTTAATCCTTGTCTTCGATTAAAGAACACGTATTTTGCATAATAATATCATTCTAACGAGCACATAATTTGCTAATGAGCCAATAAGTTTTACCAGGGATTGGGTCGCGGCCAGCCGGTAGTCTGTCCGTTTAGTAGCCTGAGTTTATCGTAAACGCTCTCCGCCGGACTGCCGGCACCGACGCCAACCCCCACGGCGCCCACCCCTTGTTGCTGTTGTTGTTGCTGCTGCCTCTGCTCCTTCTGCGCGGCCAGATTCCTCAGTACCCTGTTGATCGAAGACACCTGCAATTCGGATACACATTCGTCAATATATAAACAACTAATTATGTATTGGCATGGTCAGATGAATTCTGCTTAACTTTGGACTCTTTGATATACGATATATCTTGCATAGTTTGATACATTTCACGACAAAGTGTTAGTGTACGAGCAATACTATTTATTGCATCGAGGAAATACAGGGAAATGAAAGTGACTTTTACTGTAATTTAATTTAAATTTATACATTCTTATTCTTACTTTCATTAGATTTTATATACCTAGTAAAGAAACGTGTCTTGAAAATTTTTATATTCATATTACTCGTTATATTCTTGCTCATTCTTTATATTATTGCTTTCTTAATTTTATTTCATTTATTTTATAGCTGTGTATTTTTTAATTATAGGTATTTTTTTATACTGTATACTATACGTTCGTTAACTGTTCTTTTTTTTTTGTTATTTTTTGCTACTGAATGTCTTGTTCACTTATCTGTATATCCTTAGAGGGTTTGCTCTAGAGAACAGTAAACTTTATTTCTCTCTCTCTCTCTCTCTCTCTCTCGCTCTCTCCTCTTCCCGATGATATCGGATTTATTATAAATACGAAGTATGCAGAGAGTGATGAAGATCCTTCGGGAAAGAGAGAGAGAGAAGCAGGAAGACGCTTCTGCCCGATGAAATGCGACGAGAGTGGTAATTAAAACGATGTGGTGAGCAGCTGCCGGCGCGGCGCATTGCACGAGGGAGTTAATTACCTCCGCCTTCAATTATATCCGTCTCTGCGCCACTCCAGGGGGACTTGGCTTCTGCCGACGTAAGTACGTAAGCACTCACGCGTTTGCGGCGCGAGTTAACGCTTTCTACGCACACATCCGCGTACCGAAATTCGCGATCGCTCTTAACTCTTAAGTGAGTACTATAACACAATATATTGCGTTCGATACTATCGCAATATGAAGATTTCAACGGGAAATCTACGCGGGAACAAGTTTCAAGTCGCGATGTATCCTATAATATGTATACGTACATTGTTAATTTTTTAATTGTTATGTTAACATAAAAAAAAGACACTTCATATATTATTAATTCCTTTCTAATTTCTTTTAAATATATTTAATTGCGTATTTTACTTATTAACTTTTTAATTTCGCGTTAAATTTTTAATTCTTCTCCAATTCTCACTTACTTTTTTCTATCTTTTCCACTTGCATCAAGAGGTTGAAAATTAACGAATGTTATTTTTCAGAGATATTTTCTATCACAGACTCGTATTATTTGATTTTTATTCAGAAATAAATTTTTTATTTAACTGTACTCTCTTGCGCAAAATGAAAACAAAATTAAAAATCGAGCTTTTTGTTTGCGACATCATAGGAAACCATTTATTTTGCGCGTGTATATGCGAATGCGAGCACGATGAAATATCTATGGTGCGAAGAATTTACGATCTCCTAAAGACAGGATCGCTCTTTTTATTTTCGTATCTTTTATTTGTCTTCTTCCGCGGGCTGCGTTCGTCGCTTCTGTCACTTACAGCTCGTATAAATCCCGACGGAGCCGTAAAAGAATTCTCACAAAACTAAAGCGGCAGGTCCTGCTGCCGATAGTTTTGCAATTTATTCCTTTACACTCTTGTATTATGCCATGCACGTCGCGGCAAACGACACCGTATTAAGAGGACGCATTATAAAAGGATGAATTCTTCAATTTTGATCTGCCATTAAGAGTAACGAGAATTAATGTACTCACAAAAGTTTGTTCGAGACTCGCTTAATTGAGAAATGAATGTGACAATATAACTTTTTTGGAGCAATATTTAATAACGCACTGAAAGGACTAAGGGACGTTTCATTTTTAGTTTAGACATTCTACATAATTATTTTAATGGTCCAACAAAATTATTTTCAGATCTGCATCTATCTAAATTTGTAGACATTTCAGCAAAATCATTCTTTCCATTTAATGACAAAATATTATAGAACGTTCTTTAATTGTAAAAATAATGGCCTCTCAGGAGAATATTTATTTTGTAATTGTTGGAAATTTTTTTTACGTTGATTGGATTATACTTTTAGATCTAAAGGAATAATCCTATTTCTTAATAAAGAAAATTTGCAACAAAAAAATTTATAAAAAAAAATATAAATATTCTGTTGAACGCTGCCTATGCTTGATTCTTTTTGTAAATCTTGAAATTAAATTCTTTTTAATTTCATAGTTAGTGATACATTTAAAGTAAAGTAAATTAATCACTCCTATGAACTTAACACACTATTTTAATATTTCGATATATAATCGATAAAATTCTGACCTTCTTTTATAAAGGATCTTAAAGTATCCTAATGCAATCTATCAGTCGATAAATCTGGAATGAACGGTTTCGGTAGATAATTTTTCATGACTATTCGTCGCATCTTGATTATATTGCACGCACCGGATCAAAAGGCAGGAGACACGAGAGAAATAAACCGAATGACGGCGGTACCAGCGACAGAATGCCGGATCGGTCATAGGAGATATTCGTTCCCCGGGGTTTGTTAGACCCGATGTCAGGGTACCACGGCGTTGAAACGAGCTGACATCTCGGACCCACCACCGGAGCGGAGCGTCATCCCCCTCGGCGCCCACGACGGCCACCATCACCATCACAACCGCACGATCTCGTCGTGTCTCTCCGCCGCTGACGCGAAAGAGACGTCACCGGCACTCACCCCTCGTCTTGTCGCCAACATCCACCGATGTCCGAAACATCCTGCCTCCAAAGATTCAAATGCCTTCCGTCAACAACCTCCGTGATATAGAAAGGGATAGAATAGATAATCGGTAGATGACGAGGATCAAAAACACTTCATTGTGTTTCATTTAATTATAAATATTCGACCTTTTTAAAAAAAAGTATTAAAATATAATTCCTTTACAAGTGCAATAAAAAATACGAAATTTTATACAATATACTCTTCTAAAACCAAAATTAAAGTATTCAAATTGGCAAAAAGTATGATTAAAGTTCTTTCACAATAAATAATTAAATTTTAATAAGACATAAAGAATATATTTTATGTAAGGTCGCAAATGTAATATATTTTCTTGATTTTATGTTATTATTTTTTTATGATATTCAGAAACTTGATTTTAAATTGTACTTTTATCATGTGCTTATCGAAACACGGAAATATTCATGCAATCTTCCAGATTAGGCAAGCTGATTCGTCGATGATTTCAAACTGCGCCTGTGAAGTTGGCCGATGTCAAAACCGATCCACAATGAAAAAAGTCGTTGTCGCGCACAAAGAAGCACTTGGCGACAAAGCCAGAAACCCAAAGAGCGACGGCTGCCTGTCAAGGGACAATCGGCGCCTCGCATGACATCGAGTGTCCGGGCTGTTTGACCGTTTTTTGATTGACGTCAAACCGCAAATATCGTGCTGGCTTCTCAATCGTTGCGATATATTTACGACGTGTGTCACCCTCGTTATTATTCGTAGAAGTCGTTGTGTCGTGGAAATCGACACCACAATAAGCCCGCTTTTGTAGCGAGCCAAGCAGGCGCTTTGCAAAACCACAAGGTACTTCCATATCGCGACACTTCCTCCTTGGACCAATCTCGAAAGT
>Ga0157364_1009297_pt1 | contig 10180 bp, 1 predicted proteins | sample AttsexASBM2_FD_111476 | JGI IMG/M metagenome (GOLD analysis project Ga0157364, IMG submission 111476) | Fungus gardens microbial communities from leaf cutter ant in Ribeirão Preto, State of São Paulo, Brazil - Atta sexdens ASBM2 | ecosystem: Host-associated > Fungi > Mycelium > Unclassified ... | reverse complement strand
TATGACCTTAAGCTAGAGCTCAGGTTACACTTAGGCAAAGACTTGAGAGAGTATAAGAGATTGGATTCAAGTGGTAAGGCATAAGGATACAGGAGTGTATCTACGCTATATATACTAGGCATACATGATAAAGCAATGTTCAGTCCATAAGATAAATGAGTCTAGAGTATAAGGAAACAAGAAAGAAGGCATGAGGTTGTGGCACCTACTACATGAGGTGCTGACTGAGACTACTCTGGCGTAGCCTATCATGTCATCATACCCTTCATCCAACTCTATGCTGTATCCTCAAGATATTGATCATAACAGTTGTAGACTAATAATAATACTACTGTCTATATCTGTCCTAACCCTAACCCTAGCCAAAGTCTGTCCACACACTCGTCTTATAACAATATTCTTGTAAACATAAAACTAATTTCCATAAACTAAGTTATATTGGAAAGCCCAAACAAGAGCTTTCCATATATGTAGAACATTTTAAAGACTATAAATCAAACTATTGGCAACAGGCAGATAAATTCACATATTCTAACTTATGTTGGAAAGTGTTTATCAAACTGCTTTTAGTAGTATATGGTATTATATCACCTTGTAAAGACAAGTACTTACAAAGATATAAGTATATCAAATATAGTAGCATGAATTAGACTGATTATTAATTTGTTGTAGCAATCTCATAAAGATCACAAGAGAACTCAATAAGGAGTTTTTGTTATATACCAAGTTCAACTTCACAAATAACTGTCAGAATTATGAATGGTAAACTTTGTTTTATTTTATTTTCTCTCTCATTTTGTATTTTCTTTTTCTTTTCTTTTCTATTTTTGGGATCTAGGGTTAATGTTATAAATCAAAGTCTATAGGGTTGGACCATGAAGTAACCTTGTATAAGGTTTACATAAGAGAACTCGATGGAGAACTCTGTACAGAATAGTCTACCTTTATATACTGAATCCTCATAGTCTGTGCTAACTATTTCTAACCTACTCTAAACAACTATGTGTTAGCCATGAGGTTTCCATATGGTATAATGTCATCTTTCCAGAACCCTCTTTGTGTCACATGACCCATGCCATCTCTAATCCTAGCCTTACATGCTAAAAATAGAACAAAGGGAAAATAAATAGAAAAAGGAAAAGAAATGAAAAGAAACTAAGTCTACTTCCTGCGATCCTGATAGTTAAGGCTAGTATGATGTCACATGTCACAGTCACACAATCACATGTCATGATGGAACATGGTAGAAGGTTCAGGAAGAAATAATGTTATTATAATGTGTTTAACATATGTTGATCTTATAGATAATATATAGCTTTTAGAGTAGGTTAATGTTATAAGACAAAAGTGTGGACAGACTTTGGCTAGGGTTAGGGTTAGCCAAACATAGATAGATAGTATTATTATTAGTCTACAACGGGAAAAGGGCACATGACCTAGAAGTCATGTGACAGAGTCTAGAATGGTCTAGAAGGATTGAGAGGAGTCTAGATAGGAGTTAGAGTTAAGAGGATGACATAGGACAATGGAAGGTATGACATCAGGGAACATGTAGAAAGCATGGTAGCCTTAAGGAAAACACATGTGGATGAGTAATAGGACATGAGGATAATGCATAGATATAAGGGCAGGTAATTATTGTTGTAATATGGACTAGGAGCCTGTAATATATATAGAGGATCAATACAGCGAGGGCTCCTTGTTGAGTTCTCTTGTAAAACCCACTACTAGATAGCCTACTGAGAGCTTTGCCAAAGTCAGCATACTATGAGTGCCATTCTGGCGAGTGGTTGCTACAACAGTTAATAATACTGTAGCACAAACTATTAGCCTAGCATATATACTAACACTTTATATGGCTTGATTAATATCACTTCTTCCTCTTCTACCTTTCCTTTATCCTTTCCGCTGATGTATGATTTCAAAGACTCCAACAAAACTCTTTATTAAGTTCTCTTGAATAAATCTTATACAAAATTCTTTTTTTTAACCTACTATAAGGTCTTAAGTTTATAACGTTACTGTCAGGAGTACAGCATGAAGTACATATATAATACCAGCCAGATGTCAAAGCTAAGCTTGATATTACATACTTTTAGCATAACTAGTTCAGTAACTAGTTTATTTCTAACAACTCTAAGGTTTTGAGATCATAACAATAATCTTATTGCAAACTTTATTCAACTTGTATCTTTACAACTAGTGGACTGATTTCTGCAAACCAAGTTATGCTAGAAAGCCACAAATAAGAGTTATCCATATATATGAAAAATGTACAAAAAGAACAACAAATTACTTCCAACTTGTATTGGAAAGTGCTTATCAAACTGTCACTGGTGATATATAATATATTGCATGATAATTAGTACTTACAGAAATACAAGCATATCAATATAGTAACATGATATTAGATATGGAATATGTCTGAAAAAAAAACCATTTATGGGAAAATTTATAAAAGATATTAAAAGAGCATGAAAACATTATCTGACATATGTGAATATGATTTTAAGATGACCTTGGCTTCAGCAGTTGTGCTGTGCCTCTACATGTTATAACAATTATATTTCAGAAGGAAGTCATAACAAAAAGAAAATTATTTTGAAAGTCAAACTTCTAAGTATGGACACTTAAAACAGTGCACTACACTAGGTGATTTTCAAGCTAAGAAATTACAGAGTGTTTAAGATGCATAAATACTAGTATTAAGTCTATCTATTTATTACAAAATAAACTACTCACTTATTTGTAATGTCTAAACCTTGGATATACTCTCAGAGGTTTAGGAGTGATTCAGAAGTTTAATAATGATGACAATGATAATTAAGATCAATACAGATGTCAATGATAATGAGTGATAATAATTAATGATTATTGATGAAAACTGATATTGTTAAGTCTGAGATCTAATTCTTAGATACAGAAGTATTTATACAAATAGTAATGGTCTGTACACATGCTGTTTCCATCACATGATCAAAACTTATACTTGATAGAGCTGTCATTTGTCATAGCAGATGTTAGGCTAATTTTAGAAAGTAACTAATCATGTCACTACATTAATATGTTTATATCTTTATGAATACTGATTTCTATATAATATATGATATATTATCAGGAACAGTTTAATGAATATTTTCCAATGAACTTTGATCATGGGAATTTTTTTAGTTATTCCTAAGATAATAGCCAATGAAACTTGTAGTTACTGATAGTCTGATATTTCAGTATTCTATTATCACTTTTACATATTCTATATTTATATGAATAGCTCTTATTTGGGGCTTTTTAGTACAACTTGGTTTGTGAGAATTGGTCTACTGATTGTGGATATACAAGTTAAATAAAGTTTGTAACAAAATACAACAGAACTATGCAATACTAGCTCTTAACTACATACTAAAGAATTTAAAGAAGATGATATCAGTATTAGAAACTTGTAGAAGTAATAGGAACAAGAATATAATAAAAGAGTAGAACATATAAAACTTCTAAAAGGGTACTTGTGAATACAAAAGAGTAATGTTAGAATGATTGTTAAAAGGAATGAACAAAGAATATCTGCTTATAAATACATTTCCTTGCTAATATACTTCTAAATTGTCACAAACTTCATTTAACTTGTATCTCCACAACCAGTAGACTAATTTTTACAAACTAAGTTGAACTGTAAAGCCCCAAATGAGGGATATCCACACATATGTGGAATGTACAAAAGTAACAACAAATAACTGAGATATCAGGCTATCAGTAGCTATAAAAGCTTTTTCTGCTAATATCTCATGAACAGCTGAATGGATTCACACGATTGAACTTGCATTGGAGAGTGCTCATCAATCCATTTACAACAATATATGATATGTTCCAAAGTAATAAGTATTGGTAGAGATACAAGCATATCAATATAGTGATATAATTAGTTATCTTCTAAAATTGGCCTGACATCTGCTATGATAGATGACAGCTCCCATCAGGTACAAGTTTTGATCATGTGATGGCAACAGCTTGTGCATAGACCATCACCCTTTTGTATATATATCTCTGTATCTAAGGACTAGATCTTAGACTTAATAATATTAATTTACATCAATCTTTATTTTATATTGATCTTAATCATCATTGTCATCATTATTGAACTTCTAAATCACTTCTAAACCTCTGAGAGTACACCCAAGGTTCAAATATTACAAATAAGTGAGTAGTTCATTTTGTAATATAAATAGTGAATCTTATACTATATAACAAGCTTCTTTAGAAAAAAATAGTGTGATGTGACATTATGTATGATGATATTGTGACATAATAGAAGGATATAGAAGATTTTAGAAGAATAATATTATATCACATATTAATAGTATATAATATACATAGCTTTTAGAATAGATTAGAATCTGTATAGTATAGATTACTAGCTTAGTATATATAAAGATAGATAAATACATTATACTTGGAATGTCAGATATGTAAAACTTGGATGCTATTTTTTTATTTAACTTTTTTTTCTTTTTTAATTTTCTTTATTTTAAATCTAGAATTAGGGTTAGAGTGATGTCATGATCACAGTAATGGTTACAAGTCACAAAGTCACAGAGAAGAATATAAAAGGTTTTAAAAGAATAATATTATATAGTATGTATAATATATATAAGGTAGACAATCTTGTACAGAGTTCTCTATTGAGTTCTCTTATGTTAATTCTAATATAAGGTTCTTCTTATTGACTTGCTTTAAAGTCTTTGAGTCATAATATAGAACTCTATTAAGTTCTCTTGTATTACTTAATATAAGAGTATGTTTTTCATCTTAACTTGAGACTTAAGTCATAACACTTACTAAATAGATCTACAAATATAGCAGATAATATGACTTAGTGAATATAGATGTAGAAGTGAATTCAGAAGTAGATACTATATAGATAATAATATTAGCTTTAATAAAAAATATTATGTTTAGCTTAACTTTGTTATATAGTTGTATTTAAAAAGAAGATGGTTTGGATAAGAACTTGGTTTAGTTGTTGGTCTATACATATTTACACTAATCTACCCTAAGGCTATAGTTAAGTTTTTTTAGTAGTTTTTATAATATTTTATTAAATTACATAACTGTATAACTGTAACTGTAACTAGTATAACTTATACATAATATATCATACTTCTATCATGCTTTGTGATATTTGTAACTATCATGTGTGATACCATATCATATTCTCTCAACTAAGTCTAAAAAAAGAAATAAGAAAACTAAACTATAGAAGAAAAGAGAAATTAGAAAAGAAATAATGAAAGACAAGAAAAATACTAGTAAATAAACATGTTTGTAAGTAGTTTTATATATTCTATATTTTTATTAAATTATTATTTCTATATTTCCTTCATAAATTTCCTATACTAATAATATTCTCTCTGAATTCTTTAACATATAGTTGGAAACTAGTTGTTATAATTCAAACCTTAAAGTATTAAAATAAGAAAAGAATCTTGTATAGAGATTATATAAGAGAACTTATTATAAAGTTCCTAAGTATAATTTGTTTATTTTATATATACTGGGCTTATAGTTCATGCTATACTAAATCTAACCTATCCTAAAGAGCATGTGTGTTGTGGTAACCACTAGACACAATGTCCAATGATCTCACTAACAAGTAAATCTCTTTAATAGGATATAATGTGGGAATTCACAAGAGAACTCAACAAGAAGTCTCTGCTTAATTAGAGTCCTATTTATACAATACATGCTTAGTCTGTGCTACTAATAATTAAGCCTGCCCTATTATCTATGTTTCATTCTTATGTCTGCTTCAAGGCCACCATGTGTACTCCATGTGCTCTGATGTTATCTTTCTGATCCTTCTACCACCTTCTAGGCCTATGATGTCACATCATGTGATCAGTCATGTGACTTCAATGTCACGTGCCTCTTCATTGTCCAAGAAAGAAAATAAAAATAAAAAGAAAACAAAATCCTTATAAAGTCAGAAAATAAAAGAAAAAGAAAATAAAAATTATTCATGTCCAAAGCATCCCATAACAATGTGTTTATCTTAAGATCAATATATACTATATAATATTATTATTCTAGAACTTTCTACAATGTTTTTTATAATATGTAATTATATGATTATGACCTGTGACTGTAATATGTAACAGTTTGTGATATTACACTAAACCCTAATCCTAAGTCTAAAAGTAAAATATCAAGTAGAGATTACAAGAGAACTTAACAAGAAGTTTTTACTGAATTTCCATACTACTTATACAAAGTTCTTATGGTTCATACTAAGGATAAATAGCCTTACTCTAATGTTCATGTGTAGTCTATACTTCCACCATATATTAATCTTATGTCTTCTATAAGAATATTATACTATATATATACTCTAATATTATTTTTCTAGTTCTTTTTTCTAGAGTTTAGATTTATGACTTTATATTATATAACATGTTATGTGACCACAGTCATATGCCTCTTCATCATCAAATAATAAAAAGTAAAAGTAAAGTAAAGTATAAAAAAAGAAATATTAAATTAAGAAAAATAAATAAAAGCAAAGAAAAATATTAGTATCTAAGTGTACCATAATAACTATCTTCAACTTTGATACTAGCATTGCTTAGTTCTTATAGTATCACAATAAACTATCTACTTCTTAATCCTTGTTAATGACTTATCATACTAACCAACTAGTTTCTTTTTATATCTAAGGTCTGGTTTCTAATCTAAAAGTGACTAATAGCTGAAACTTTAAGTAGTTTAAGTGAGAATTATAAAAAAAAACTTAACAAAAAGTCCTTGGTTTATTGGTATAGTATTTATATAAGTACAAGATGGTTCATATTTATGATAAATAATCTTACCCTAATATCCATGTATTCTTTATGAGTTTTATATAAAAATAACATACTATAATCATACTTTCTAACATTATTGTTCTAGCACTTTTTATATTCTTTTATAATATATAATTATGATTTTAAGTTTTATTATATACTTTTATAACTTTATATCATGTGATAAATTATGTAATCATGATCAAATACCTTATCGTCCTTTATCCTTATACAAAAAAAAGAAAAGAAAATTCAAAAAAAAATATAAGAGCTTAAAATATATTTAATACAACATTTACTGTTCACTTATCTTTTACTATTGTTTAGTAAGCTTTTATTATCTCCAAGTCTATTCTTCTAGAGAGTTCTATTATTTCTGGCTTTTCTAACTATATTAATACAATTATTCTATAGTTATATTAGTAATATACTACTTGATTAGTATAGACTACTAGAGTATTTAGAATAGTTATTACCTCCAGTATTGTGGCAACCACTTATCACAAAGACAAATAATCACACAAGTGGTAAATCTTTTAAGTTGGATATCAAGTGGGAAGTTCACAAGAGAACTTGATAAGGAGCCTCTACTAAATTAGAGTCCTATATATACTAAATACACCTGGTCCATGCTATAACCTTATGTCTGCCTCATTTCTTACTCAAGGCCACCATGTTGTATACATGTGCCCTGATATCATCTTCTAGATTCTTCCACTATGTTCTAGGCCTATGATGTCACATCATGTGATATGTCATGTGATTGCAATGTCATATGCCTCTTCATCATCACTAGAAAGAAAAAGAAAAGAAATATAAAATCAAGAAAAATAGATAGAAGAAAAAGAAAAATATTAGTATCCAAAGCATTCTATAATATCCAGAAAACTTTATTCCATTCTCTTATGTTCTTTCTAAAGTTTTGAAATATTTTCAATGCTTTCATTTAGTTATTTTATTAATATATAAAAGAATCAACTTTTTTACTTATATCAATCCTTTTATAACTAGATATCTTATTTATTCTTTCATTTATATAGTTCTCTTACAAATAATATATCTAAGTACAGAAAAGCTAATATATGTAGAGAAACTCTTTTGAAGGGTTTTATGACCAATAGTTCACTTGGGTAAGTTTGCCAAAGTATAAGTACTGGGAACTAAATATAAAGTTCCAAAAGATTTCTTATAGTTATTAAATACTCTTTATTAGAATCAAAAATAATAAACTTAGTTTCAATTTGTTTTCTTCTCATTTTTCTTTATTTTTTTCATGTTATATCTTAATTTAGTTATATTTGTCCCAATCTATAGATAATATTTATTTCTTCATCTGTCTTTTTATATCTTATCTAGTATAAATCAATTCTGTCCATTCTATTATAACTTAGGTCTTTAAGAGTTAGATAAAAAACATATTCTTGTATTGAGTAATATAAGAGAACTTGATAGAGTTCTCATTACAAACTAATTTATCTTATATACCACAAACTTGTTAAAAGTAGTTTAACTATAGTAATAATTACTGTGAACTTAGTTTTAAGACTGCTTCTTATTTAGTTAGTATATCATATGATCACATATACTACTATCTGTGAATATATTTTAGTCATTTACAATTATTCATAGTTTTGTTATGACTTAAGCTTTAAAGTAAAGATAAAAGATAACTTTTGTATTAAGTAATATAAGAGAACTTAATAGAGTTCCAAGTACAAGCTAGTCTACCTTATATACTTTAGACTGTAGTCTGTATATATATTACAACTAACCTATCCCAATATTTATACTTTTTATAAGATTAACATGTTATTATTATACTATATAATATTATCTATTTTAGAACCTTCTACAATCTTTTCTATATTACATGATTGTGTGACATGTGACATGTGACATATGTGACCACCCTATAACAGATGTCATATATAATATCACATCATACTCTTTATCTAAGTATAAAATAAAGAGAAAAATAAAAATAAAAAATAAAAATAAAAAAGAAAGAAAATAAATAAAAACCAAGTCCATCATTCACAACTCTGATAAGTTTATTAGGTAACTCTAGAGCTTTTAAATTACTTTCCAAGGCTATTAAGATCTTTGAGTTATCATCTGTATTAAGACTATAGTTTATATATATACTACTAACCTATTCTAAAGATTATATACTCTTTATAAAGCTAATATATTGTAATTATATTATATAATATCATTTACTCCAAAACCTTTTATAATATTCTCTGTGATTATGTAACCTGTGACTGTCACATTATACTTCTCTACCTAAGTCCAAAATAAAAATAAAAACCAAAGAAGATCAGAAGAAAACTAGAAAAATAAAATAAAAGAAAAGCAAGTCTATTATTTATAACTTTAACACTGGACTTTTTAGTAACTTTATAGATTTCTATCTCTATATCCAAAAACCACTTAGATCTAAAATAATTACTTATAGTTTTTATTTTCCTAGATATTATCTTAAACAGAGTATTGTTAGAGTAACCAAATAAAGTTCATAGAGTTTCATAGAGTTTTATGACTTTAAAAAAACCTAAGTTATATTATAGTTTATTGCAATCTAGTAGAATAATAGTAAGCTAACTATCAGAATAATAATATATAAATAGTTAAAAACCTAAGTAGAAGTATTTAAAATATTATTCAAAAGACAAAGAATACTTGACAATAATAAGAGAGTAACTAGTAAATAATAAACCTAGTTTTATTTTCTTTTTCTTTTTTCTTTTATTTGATTTTTAGTTTTACTTTACTTTTCTTTATTTTGGACTTAGACAAAGGATGTAATAGTTATATAAGTTACAAGATATAATAGAGGCATGACATCTATTGTAGAGTAGTCACATATGTCACAGTCACAGATCACATGATCACATGATACAGAAAAGATCACAGAAGGTTCTGAAATAGATAATGTTATAGAGCATAGCAATAGTATATTAGTCTTATAAAGAGCATATAGACTTTAGAGTAGGTTAGTTATGTTACAAACTCAAGTTCTTAGAGTTGGACAAGTGAATAAACCTTGTATTAGGTTAATACAAGAGTGTCACAAACTTTATTCAGCTTGTATCTCCACAACCAGTGGACCGATTTTCACAAACTAAGTTGTGCTGAAAAGCCCCAAATGAGAGCTATCCGCACATATGCGGGATGTACAAAAGCAACAACAAATGACTGAGATATCAGGCCATCAGTAGCTGTAAAAGCTTTGTCTGCTAATATCTCATAAACTGCTGAATGGATTCACATGATTGAACTTGCATTGAAAAGTGCTCATCAATCTGTTTCCAATAATATATGATGCATCTCAAAGCAATAAGTAT
>Ga0157364_1009296_pt1 | contig 10180 bp, 3 predicted proteins | sample AttsexASBM2_FD_111476 | JGI IMG/M metagenome (GOLD analysis project Ga0157364, IMG submission 111476) | Fungus gardens microbial communities from leaf cutter ant in Ribeirão Preto, State of São Paulo, Brazil - Atta sexdens ASBM2 | ecosystem: Host-associated > Fungi > Mycelium > Unclassified ... | reverse complement strand
CAAAAATTATTTATTTTCTTCTCATAAAGTTCTGAGAATTTTTTCAGAATTTTTTCAAAAATTTTTTAATACCTTTAATTTTTTAATTAAAGTATTTTTTTATGTTGGTAAAAATAAAAAAATGCAATATTAAAAGTTGATAAAAAAATTCTGAAATAATTCTTAAAGTTCTGAGAAAAAAATTAATGAGTAATGATTGTCTCTTGTAGTTTTTTTGTAAAGTTGATTGAGTAAAAAATTATTGAAGATCAATATTCAATAATTTATAATAATTAATATCGTTAACTATTGCAAAAATTATAAAATGGTAGAGGATTTTTTGATTCGATAGAGTTTAATCCGCTCTATGCAAAAGCGCTTCGCAAAAATTTACGGGACATCTCGTATACAGGATGGTCCAAATCGATCATCTGAAATATCTCGCTTATTTTTAATGATATAAAAAAATGTTTCAAATGAAAGTGGAAGGGTTTTGAGGCGTATGTATTTTGCTCATGTTGGTTTTTTTTAGGTAGAGGCATCAAAAAGGTATGAATGTTACCTCCACTTTTTTAAATGGAATTATATAATTTTTTTTACACAATATGATTCCTTTAATTATTCTGCATATTAAAGTGATAATATCAATAGGTGACGAAATATTTTACATTTTTATTCTGGCATATATAAAAAATCATACAATTCCATTTAAAAAAGTGGAGATGATCTTCATATTTTTTTGACGCCTCTACCTAAAAAAAAAACAACATGACCAAAATATATCTCCCTCAAAATTGTTTCACTTTCGTTTAAAACACTTTTTTGTGTCATCAAAAATAAGCGAAATATTCGAGATATTCGATTTAAGTGGGCCACCGTATATATTGATATTATAATATATTTATGTAACATATATTTTCTGATTCGTTTGTCTGAAAGAAAATTTAGAACGATGTTCGTGCGAATGTTCCCGAATCCAAAGAAAATCTAATATTTATATATCGTGACATCAACTAATATATAAAAGCAAAAACTAAAAAAGAATTAGCTCCTGAGTTCTCCGATCTGTCTCTCGCGCAAAGACCGCGTGATATTAAGTGATACATATCAGCCACAATGTCAGCAGCAAGTCGATCCGAGTAATTATATAGAATGCAATAATTACATCCTCTACCACGAGTAATCACAGGCTTTGATTTTACGATAATACGATAAATAATACATAATCTAGCTATACGACGGTCATTCGTCTGTGTAAAGTGATTTTGCCAGTTTATAATACTTTTACGCAGAGAGCAATGCATAATTTTGTATGTATTATATTACATAACTGTTACAAGTGAGCACTTCAACTCATAGTAACATTTTCTTGATAAAAGATATTCAGATATTTAATTATTTATTTTGTTAAAAATTTATGTTAATTATCATTTATTCAAACATTTTACATGATATATGCGTTGAAAGAATATCTTTAGCCCGAATTAGGCTGAATAAAATTATCTAGGTCTATATTATTTATTAAACTAATTAATGTGAGAAGATTAAGATTCAATTCTTACATGTTTAAGTGAAAAAGAGCACGATAATTAATACATCCTGCATACGCGAATAGGCAAGTAAGTCATTTACCAAGCAATAGCTCATTGTCTAATCATGTACTTGTGATCGTGTACGCACGATATTATTTGTACGTGTGTGTATGACCAACAAAAAATTCTTTAAAAAAAAATAAAACATTACGTAAGATTACAAATACAGCCTTATTTTTACGTAGCTCTTTGCGAAAAGTCGTGGCATTCACGGTTGTAGTTACCTTTGAGCTTTTTCTTAGGCACTGAAACAAGAGGAGCATCTGATAGCGTGTGTTTAGAATATTCATCGGCAAAAATTAGAGGAAGATAATTTTCAGCGTCATTCTTTTCTTTTCCTTTCAATACAAAAAGATAAATCAAGCTTGAACTCATAAAGTATTAACAAATATGTCAATGAATGTGAAAATACGCTAACGTGCCAATATATAAATGGAGAGAAATTTTAAAACGAGAGAAAAGGCGGGCCAAATCTCGAATCAACGATTTCCTTCGTACTAATATGAACTTCAAAAATCGCAAAGATTTTGTACCCCTCCTCTCCCCCCTCAAGCATGAAATTTATTCCTCAAGTAATTTTATGAGCCATAATATAACAATTTGAATTTTCGTAAATTTTATTTTTTTCTAAATTTCATTGAGTTTATTTTTTAATTACTTCAAGTTTCCAGAGAAAATCGTTGGTTGATATAACATAGGTTCTGACTACTAAAAAAATCACGTAAATCCTTACTACTTGAACTCAAGTTCGTTCGAATATTCTGAAGAAGAATCATCAACTCGAAATATAAAAGAAGTGAACAAGAAAAAGAGAATACTCGGCACAACTGAACACCAAGTTGACCAAATACAACTCACCATCGTCCTCGCCATCCTCGCCTTCCTCCTCCTCTGTATCGGTGCTCTTGCTCTTGCCGAGATTTTTCAATTTTCTTTTCTTTGCCGCTGCTCTTCTTCTTGCTGCGCAAAAAGGTAGATTAAGCTGTTTAAATCTTCATAAATTATGGCCTAAATAATCTTTTATTGAAAATATGTAAATATCATGTCTGAGAAGTATTGATAATTGAATTATGAAATAATCACAAATTGCAGAGTAATTATATGTTGCGATGTTTTTTATTTTGTGATTTAATGTGCGCATAAATTGTATTATTAAATTATTTCTATAAAATTTACATGTAACATGTGCAAGAATGACTTGTTAAAAAGCAATTATTTGTAAAAAGCAAAAAATTATATTAATTGGTAATCCGATTATTAATAAAATTAATTAAAATTACAAAATATAGAAATGTCTTTTTTAAAAATACAGCATTCAATGCATTGCTAACAAAGAAAAAAATTGAAAAATTGAAATTTGATTGTGTCGAAAATGTGAGTGCAAGTGCACTCTGAGCATTCTATAAAAATATGTACGAATATGTTTTGGAATACAGCTCGCTTCGCAAATCTTTTCAAATCTTACGGAAGTAAATATTCATGATATCAAAATATGTTGCATTATATGGACCTTCTAATATGTGCATTTTCTCCTCTTCCGTGGTTCTCTCTTCGGCCAGTATCACCTCCTCTGAAAAGTAAACATTCCGTATTAGCAATAATTGATATTACGTGCATTACATTTTTATATACGCAACGCGTAGAGAGTCTAGCATACGCAGTAAGTAACTTCTGCAGACACACTGTTTACAAAATAAGTGAATTAAAATAGATCGATAAAAGAGTATATTTAACCTTTTTGTCAATGCATAATTTTTTAACTTTCATTATCGCAAAGTTTCTCATTAAAAGTGAAAATGAGATAAAGTTTGTACAAAACTATTCTTTGTAATTTGAAGGAGTGACAGTAAGTAGTTTTTGAAACGTTGTAATGAAATTCAAACAATATAAAAATTTTGATTATTTAAAATTCGATATCAGCATTTGGGTACCCATTAACAGAAGAATAAGAAATTTATTATTTAATTTTCAGAATTACAAAGAGATTATAAAATATAAAGTACATTTACAAATAATTATTATTTTCTTCTGTCAGTTTTCAGTATTATGTTATTTTTGAGGCATTATATACGATTATTTATTTTATAATATCAATTATTTGTCTTATAATATATTTTATAATATATTTTTTAACAATGAGGTTTTCAGTGTTTGCGAAATGAATTCCGTTTAATCTTTTTTAATTCACATGTTTTGTTGGTAATTATTCTAACCTGCTTTGCAGATCCAATTGAGGTAACAATTCAGTTCACGCTCAAGCTGCTGCTGTCTTCGCAACTTCAGGAAGGACTGCCGGTTTTCCACCTTTTCTCTCTCCTTCGCAAACTCTCTACAAGCGTGATATAGATAATATGGCAGCTTACTCAGGAGCATGAAAGCTAAGTTTACCAGAGGATTTTTAGGCATTCCGCCGTTAATATTCTAGCAATACCATGTTTAAATCAACAATATTTACTCATTTAGGGGAAATGCCATTGAGAGCATTGAAAAAGAAACTTTTTTGTTTATTCTTTCGTAGAATTCTTCAAACTAGCTTATGCATGGGAGCCATACACGAGATTATGATAGATTCATTAATCACTACTGTTGCTTATACTTTAATTTCTCTTAATCCAAATTTAAAAATTCTAATGTTAATTAAATAGGTCTAAAAATTCACATTACCATGAATATATAATTTGCATCATATTCTCATCGCGTGTTTAGCACTAAAAAATTCCTTTTTTTTTCACACATTAAAAGGCATGTATAATCTTATATGTACAATATTAATAACAAGTGTCTAATTAGAGAGATATTAAATCAGCTGTAATTTACAAATAAAGAAACGCTAAAAAAATTTTTTTAATAAAAAAGATAAATAATATTTAAGAATAATATTTAAATAATATTTATTAACTAATTTTACGAACTAATATTAATAATAATTTAATTTATTTTATACTTCTAATGTCACGGCAATGCTAAATACACTAAAAGAATATGATTTATTGCACACTAATGTCAGACAACGTCTGTTAATTGGAGACCTGCTTGAGTGATCCATTTTAAGTAGGAACTGAACGCAGTGGTAAAGAGTCGTTTGCTCTTCGCTTTCCGATAAGCTGCCCGTCGTTCGACGCGCGCTCTTTCATTAGAAAACTCCCTGACGAGGAAAAAAAATCATTCTGAAATAATGGACCTCGCGATCTTGCCGAATGGGAGACGCGATTGTCACTCCAAAAAAAATTGTCACTGGGCGGAAAGATCACGGAATTGTCAGGAAGGACACATACTCACCCGCTCAAGACACCAAGAACTAAGTTCAGCATGAAGAATGATCCAAGGACGATCAATGGTATAAAGTAAATCCAGTTGTACGTGCTGCCAATAGCGTCATTTGTCTGCAAATTCGATCGGAATCGATATGAAGACAGTAATGTCGCGTATATACATATGTACCGGTTACACAGCCGAAGGTATATTAATTAACAGCAAAAGTTATATGCAACACAGAGGCACTGGCACTGTAATCTCGCTGTATCAAACACGGTGTGATAAATGTGATCGCCCGAGTATGAGAGCTCGAATTTATTTATCGTTATTCGATATATTCATTTCCCTTCACAAAGAAAAATTTTATCCCACATGAAGGGAAGATCTGATCTAAAAAAACATCATAGATTAAAAATTCGTCGATCACATTTATGCAAGACAACATCGGCTTTATAAAACACTTCAGTATCGTTGGTAGTAACCCGTGGAAAAAGAATAGGACGAGAGAAACATGCCATTTTTTTATAACGAGTGAAACTGATTTGGACTATTTGCTACATCTCTCTACTCGCTACTCGCTATCTTGAAGAAAAATCTACGGGTTTTCAAATATTTAACACGTTGACTGCGATGGTCACCAGTTAAAATTTTTTTAAAACATTTATAAAAAACAATTATATAATAAACAAATCCATCAATATAAAATTTTGAATAACCATAAAAGATAATAATATATAAAATAAAAAATTTTTTAACAGTCCGATGTTTAACACACTATCCATGAGGATGTAGTCTCATTTAATCATCATATGATACAATATTTTATTATTATCACGTTTGTGATGTTATGAGAAAATTCTGTGATATATGCAATAAAACATTCACAAAGCAGACAACGTGTTAAACTAAGTATGTCGAAATTTATAGTTTGAAAACTCTCTCTCTCTATATACTAGATCTGATTTTATAAAAAAATCTCCAAATATATATATTTTCGAAGCATGGCATTTTCTTCCGACTGACGTTTTACCGCGGGCTACCCTATATTATAAAAATCGATGAGGCAATCGAAATTTTTCCGAGATTTCAGTAAATAAATATACTATTATTACAGATGATGGAATTACGTTGAAGGGTTTCGAAATAATTTATTGTTTACAATAAAATATAACAATAAAATATTGTGAAATCCTCCGTGATCCATTGACTGAATATTAACTCTTTCATGATCAACAAAAAAATTCATGATCAATTTCATGATCAACAAAAAATATTCTACTAATAATTCTTTTCCTTATTCTATTTCCTTTAACTCATATTATACATATTTAATTCATATTATAGCACTAAAAGATTGAAAGTTACTTTTACATAATTTTAAGGAAAATAACAAAATTTATCTATCACGAAAGAGTCAGACACAATAAAAAGTACAATTAACATTGAATATTGAAACATCGAAAAAGAGGGCTGGAACTGACAATGTTATACTGAGCAAGGTGAACATATACGTCAGTGTTAGCTGTTTCCGCAAGGCATTCTTTAACCCGAAAGCCGACAAATTCGGCTAAAGCCGGACACAGAAAAGAGGCAAACATATATGTATAAGGACACCGGAAATTGCGAAAAAGGAAGAAACACTTAAAAGCGGATGGGAAAAAAAGTATATGTAACCGAAACAGTTAAAATAGTTAATATCTTCTGTCTTCTAAAAGGGTAAATTAATGAAGGAAGGAATTATAGTTTAGTACAAAAATGTGATATTTAAATCGCGAAGCGGTTAATAGAGGATTGACGAAACTGGGCAACAACATTCTACGAGAACACAGAGATTTGAGAATGTTCGCTATCATACCTTTTATGTAACGATACTGCGAGGACAAATCGTGCGCGATAACGAGGGAGTGAAATTTTAACAGAAACAGAAAAAACGAGCGAGAAAAATAGAGAGGCAAAGAGAGAAATAGAGAAATACGGTAACAAATAGAAAGAGAACGAGAGAAAAAAACATTAACACTGAAGAACATATTTCTTGCTTTACCCAGTACAATATGGCAGTCCAGCCCTCCATAGTGATACACTGGAAGACAGTGAGCATGGCGAATCCGATGTTATCGAAGCTGGTGATGCCCGAGTTTGGTCCTTCCCAGTGATCCATGCACGTCGAGACGTTCGCGTCGCACACGTGGGACCCGGGCGGAGCATCATCCTTGTTGTCTGCGCTACACGGACTCGGCATCTCGCCCTCCTTTATGATTACACCTGCAACGTTCAATATTGTAAAACATTTTATATATTATAACGTCAGAATGGCCTGAAAAAGAATTGAAGCGTATATATATATATATATATATATATATATATATTAATAATATATATATATTTTTTTTCTAAGTAATCAGAAATGCAAATTATATTTTCATGCACTTCAAGATTTCAGTAGATTTTTCTTTCAATCCTTTGATATATTGTAAATTGGATAAAATAAGACAAGTAATATTATAAGCAATAATGTTGGACAAAATTTCTAAAAGATTGATTAAATATACTCACTGATGTCCTTTATACTGTAACACGTTTTATGCAGGGTTCCTGAATAAAACTCGAGGCCGATAATGGCGAATATCACGATGGCGAAGAGTACCAGCAAGCCGATCTGCAGAAGCGGCGCCATCGCCTTAATGATAGACTTGAGCACCACCTGAAGACCTATTCGCAAAAAAATCGCCGAGGAGTAAGTAAGCTTAACCACTCTTTTTACAAAATCAATATAGAATTCTATCCTCAATATTTTCGTGCATTATCGCTGATGTCATTGTCCGAGAAATTATACGTAATTTTTTAAATGTAAAATTAATATTTGATGAAAACCATAAGATTAACTTTTAATAACAAATATATAAGATAATATTCTTTCTTTTGATGGCATTTAATAACGATTTACAAGTTAAAAAAGTTGTTTAAGTTTTGTAATATTGTTGTATAAAAATTATTTTAGACTTCATAATGACTTGAAGTAATCCAATTCTTAAAAAATGTGCTTTTAATACTCAAAATGATTCTGCGTCTAAGGATTAGAATACCTCCGCCACATCTAAATACAACATCGAATTCTGAATAGTACCTATCCGAACAATACTACTAACATAAAACGAACAATTCAACAGAAAGCATCCTACGGGCAATATAGATAAATATATTTACGATTAAATGTAACTAATTCTGATCTACTTGATTTTATATACCTGTTAATTCACTTCTTATTAAATCTATTAGCCACTATTTGAGAAATAAGTATTGCGGCGAATCGTATTCGATCTTCGAGGTATCCAAATCTCAGACATGAAGAAGTTTCGAATCGTAAGCATTCATTATTCATTGTAAAGTAAATTTTCTCGAGCAACGAGATCGTATTATTTTTGCACGTTTAGCGCCAAAATGTATTCATCTAAGAAAGATATATCATATTTGAAATATTTTTCAAATTAATACTTTCTTATTCAAACGTGCATACGCAATAGCAGTAGAATATCTAATGAAATGAAACATTCAGCGCTAAATGTACTTTTAGCCCGAACTCACACCTTTATCTACACAGCATGCATGCATAATGTATCCTCGATAATAATTTAACAATCGAGTATGATTATTCATTCAAAACAGATGTAAGATTCATTTACATAATGAACTTCAAAAACAATTTTTTACGTTAAGTTTAAAGTGCAAATATCTATTGTTAAGGTGTGAGTATCTATTTTGCGCGTTATTTACGACGATCTCGCCGGGGATTTCGTTTACAACGGGGCCTCCCCAGACGCGAGATTTCTTTGGATTTTCTCAGCAGCAGAACTGCTTGAGTTCCAAAAAATCGATCGCTTTCCAATTTGTACTAATGCGCTACTCACTCGGTATGCCGGAGACAAGTTTGAGCGGTCGCAACACGCGTATTGCACGCAACGTGCGCAGATCCATATCCAGGTCTTTGCCTTGCGACGTGATGATCCTGCCCCAAAAACACACACACCCCGCCACACTTTACTACTTACTACTCTATTACACTAATACTCTATTACACTAATACTCTTAAGTACTTATACTACGTCCACTAGATGGTTAACTAGCGTTCTTTCTAGCCTGGGAAGATAATGCTATCAGGACGATCGGATAAAATTTTTGTATGTAGAAGATCAAAGAACTCTGGTAAATTAAACTTTGAGAGCGCAAAATGGATATAAATAGCTATCTATAACAAAATATCTGTCCATGATGAATCCCAAATGAATCATATCATTTAACAAAAAAGTACTTAATTTAAAAAATGTTTGAAGTTTAAAAGAGAGATTTTAAAAAAAGAATAGGGCAACTTTATTTCTGTATTGCGGTTAAGCAAATATCAAATTTATATAATTTTTTTCATTTATTCGTTATAATATAATATCAATTTAAAAGAAATCAATAATTTGTATCTAATATATTTTAATACACTATTTTTAAAGAAACATTATTAAAGTACGTCGATATATAATCACAACTTTAAATTGTAAAAATAATTAATAATATCGTGATTTTTTGAATTTTTAAGATGTGCTGGGAATATATATTTTCCTCTATTTTATTAAATTTAACGTTATACTAAAATATAAATGTCTGACATAGGGCAATGTTCTACTGAAAAGGGCGCTGCGAAAGAATAGGATCGATGTATAGGCATGTAAACATGTCTATGTATGTATATATATATATACGTACATTCTATGTATATACGTAGACTATGTAAAATACAGTATATCTAGGTCTAGGAGAATGTAAAACGCTGAGACAAGCTAGTGATAGTGGCTATAATCACACCTAAACTCGGCGCTCGTTTCTCGAAGATATCAGTTCACCGTACGGTCATCGACCGCTACTTATCTATTTCTGACTCTTGCCAATAGCAGAAGCTTTTCGAAAAGATTCACCTCAATCCATAAAAAAAACAGATAAGTATGTGTTAAATTTTTTCTACACTGACAACGAATTCGAAAAACTTTATATTTTTTTTACTCTGAGATCATAAATATTCTTCGGTTAGGATCAAGAATTTGAAAAAAAATAATTTAATTCTATATTTTAAAAATATCAAAATTAAAATATCTCAAATATTGTTATTATGAAATCATTAAATATTGTTTCAGCAACATTCAATAGAGTCTTGAGTCTTTTTAATTTTGAAAATAGAATAGATAAAAAACATTTTCATTTCAATTTTGAAGATAGATTACATAAGAGTAACGAAGATTACAAAATAAAAAAAGTAGATTTCTGAAATAGCTAAATATCTGAGGCTAAAGTCTTACAACTTTTCAAATGCTTTT
>Ga0157364_1009295_pt1 | contig 10181 bp, 8 predicted proteins | sample AttsexASBM2_FD_111476 | JGI IMG/M metagenome (GOLD analysis project Ga0157364, IMG submission 111476) | Fungus gardens microbial communities from leaf cutter ant in Ribeirão Preto, State of São Paulo, Brazil - Atta sexdens ASBM2 | ecosystem: Host-associated > Fungi > Mycelium > Unclassified ... | reverse complement strand
ATATGTATAAGGTTCGATATATATTTATATATATATATATATATAATATATATAATATATATACTTATATACTATATATATATATATATACTTATATACTATATATATATACTTATATATATATAAGTATGTACATACATTCATACAGACACACATTATGATACTCGTACAATTCTAATATTTCGTGTAAATTATATGTAACAAAAAGAGATGAAGCAGCACATATGTGGATATGAATTAGAAATATATTTATGTTTTGTAATGTGTGTACATCGTAATGCACATAAAATATAATTCTAATAATAAAAAATAAAAAAAAATCAGGATGAATGAGAATCAGCGTGGTAGTTGATACGCAATCTTCAATCTCCAATAATAGCCGATTTAGTAATGAGAGATTTGGAAACAAGAGCATAGGAGATTTTGGATTTTCAATCCTTATTTTATTTTATATAGATGATATTGTTATGGCAGTTTCAAAAAATCTAGTTGACTTCACAGTTGAGATCCTTAATTCATTACATGACAGATTAAAATTTAGCGACAAAACAAATTTTTTAGATATTAATTAAGTATTATTAATAATAACAATCTAATTGAATTTGACTGGCACCATAAGCCTATTCGGGAAGATGCCAATAATTTTTTATCGTCACGTTCACTCTCACAAAAAAGAAGCATAATAATAGGTATGACAGATAGAGCGTTTTTATTATCGGACCCTAAATATCATTAAAAAAATTTTGAACATATTATCAGTACATTACTAAATGTACTGATTAAAAAATGATTATCCGATTGATTTAATTTTTAATATATTAACGCATGTTTCTCATTCATAAAAGTGATAAAAGAAAAAGAATCAAGTGAAAAAATCAAGAGAGATTGTACTTCTTAGTTTGTATTACCTTATATTTCAAAAATTTCAAACAAATTCAAAAGAATTAGAACCTTTAATTTTAAATTAACTTTTACTAGCTTAAATAAATTAAATAGTTTGATCAAGGGACATAAAGACATCCTCCTAAGAGAAAAGAAAAAAAATGTGTATAAAATCTCATGTAAATCCTGCGATGTCCTCTTATGTTGGACAAACTGGAATAACAACAACCAATCGATTACAGAACCAAATGATTACAGAACGTCGAATTGAATTTAAACATGACTTCGATTGAGAGAATATCGCGATATTAGATGAAAAGCGTTTTCTTAATAAACGTTTAATATCTTAGTACCTTCATATACTCATGCAACAAAATAGTCTCAATTTCGCTCAGATACAGAGAGTGTACATCAAACTTATATACATATACAACTTATATACAAATTATTGAAAGACATTAAATAGTTACAAATTATTGTTTATGTATTGACATTGTTTTTTTTCTTTTTATTTTCCTTGTTGATCTGACATGTCTTACTTACTATATTAAATGTATTAGTCATGTTTCGTTCGAACTGTGATCAACATGTGGTTTTTAACTTGATACTCTTTAGTGGTAATAAATTTTAAATGGTTTTGATCCAATGAGACGAATTTCTTCTTAGAGTGAGTCATCACTTTTTTAATGTTAATTTGTAACTTGTTGAATAGAATGATTTCAAAATATTTATAAGATAATTTAATCGTATCGAAGATACGAATTGTATCGAAGATAGATTACAACATGAAATCTATTAATCTGATGGTGATTTTTTCTAGAACTTGAAGAGATTGATATTTTGAAATTATATTGCTGAAGATGGTTCCAAAGTGAAACGTTATTATTTTTTGGAATAAAGATTCTATCTTCTGGAATAAAGATTTAAGATTGTGTATAATTAACTACCACGCTAACTCTCATTCGCCTTAATTTTTTTTTATTTTTTGTTGTTGATTTTGAGAGAATCCGTAAGAAGATAAGACATTATTACTATTTATAATTCTAATTTCTACTAATATGTCTATACTATTAGTGTGGGAAAAAGTTCGTGGCATTTTTCCCGTTAGATGGCATTAAAAAAACGCCACGAACTTTTTCCCATATTATCTGTATGAATATTTAAATACGAGTAACTTCTATCTCTTTTTATTATGGACCTTCTATAATAACCCATTAGTCATAAATTAGAAGTCAGAAGCTTGACCAATCACAGTCATCAATTTTTAGTGTCTGATGGCTTATTATTGTAAAAGGCCCATTAAATGTAATAAAAAGAATGGAATAGTTACATATGTTTGTGTAATGTATTTATGTATTGACAATGCATCTTAAATTAAAATTGGGAACAAAGAAAAAAGCTATTACATATATGCATATATTTCAAGTACATATTTGCATCCGTAGATATATTTATGTCACAGTCAGAGTTCACTTAATAAAAATATACTTATTGTATCTTGTTGTTAATCAATGTATACATTGACTAATAAGTGTATACTAAAACACTTTGAATATGATATACTTATATACATTTCATAGATATATAACATCGCATAAAAATTATACATGACTATTGATCATGTAATGTACGTTATATATATGTATAGCACATGTATATGTATATATATTATACACATATATATTATATAGGGTGTCCAAAAGACGGATTTATGAGCTGAACATAAAGATGACTATAACTAATCGTGAAGGAATGTGAATTGTACTTGTATCAGCATAATACGCTAAAATATAATGCATTGACGTATGACTATGATTCACGTTCTACGATTCAGTTACGGCCATTCTTGGGCCCTTACATAATGTTTTTGGAAGAAATGTTTCAGGCAAAAGTTATAAAATTTCAAAGAAGCTATTTATTGATATTCAGTTTAACCTTGACAAGATCAGATTAGGATCATATCCATTTTTTTTAATAAAACATGCTACTTTTAGATTCTAATACACAATTATTATTGATATGTTGACTTATACGGGCATATAAGTTCGAAAAGTTCTCGGTCTAATACAGAAATAATTGCACAAATATCAAAATGTTGTAATTTTAGAAAAGTTTAATCCTTCACAGGATTATTATTAAAATTTCAGACAGATGTGTTCATTAGTTTTAGTCGTATCAAACAACCAGTTTTTGTTTGGTTCCATCATGACATTGCATCCATTCATATTTCTTCAATTGCAGACGCAAAATTCTATCGAATTGGTTCCGCAAGCATCATATTTCACCAGATTTGATAATCGAAATGCCTCTCGTAATAAATTAAAAATAGTCAGCCCTCGATGAACGCCTCTGACATTTATCTATAACTAGCCAAAACACGATTTACGGCTGTGGCATTTTGTTATAGCTCGGCAGCCACGATTAACGCCTCTGGCAGTAAATTAAAAATAATCAGCCTACGATGAACGCCTCTGATTGGATCATAATTAGGCAAAGCACAATTTACAGTTATAACATTTAATCATATCATTTGTATGGTAAATAAAAGTGATACTTTCATGAATGACATAAAAATACTAACCTTTCCCATTCTGGTTTTATAGGATGTTTTTCAACAAGAAACACGCATGACAGTAATCTTTTAACCAATTTTGGCTTTATAAAGTTTCCAATAAGAGACACAGTGTGACACGATGTGACGGTACATCATTGAAATCTTGTTGTTCGCCAATGTACAAGGATGAAATAATCACTGTATTGTATCAACACCTCCGATAGACAAAGCTTCTCCAACTCATTCGGACAGCTCTGTGACATCATCACAAGTAAGCCAAGCGCGCCGAATCTTTCAGTGTTACGTGTCTTGTGAAAAAATTTCAGTAAGCGATTGAGAATTCTTTGTGGAATCTTTTTTATAATTTATTGTTCACGAGTACTCTTGAAGTAAGTTTATGTCTCATTAATTTACCGAATCATAAAAATCATTTGAAAATTGGACAAATATGTTTGACTATAGATTATATTTTGGTTATTTCAATATGGTAACAACAATACTATTTTGAAGCACTTACTAATTTACAAAAATGCTGCGTTCCGAATTATAATGGCAATTACAAAAACGCACAGGTCGCAATATTTTCGTTTCCAAAAAATGTAGAGATGAAATAAAAATGATTACATCAGACAGATGCTGGAATTCGAGGGAGGGAAAGCGCGATATCGGGGTCCATATTAAAGGGGACGAAGGAATTTGTTCCTTCTCTCTCTTTCACTGATGCGTTCTCTCTTTAAACTATTATCCTCTCTCTTTCCTATTCATTGTAGGATGCAATTCTCTCTCTTCCACCCGTTGCAGTCCTATTATATTTATTATTTGCGCTCTCTCTTCTTTTTCGTTGCGCTCTTTTTTCTTTTCTTTTTTTGCACATGATTTTATTAAACAGATATGATATTTACGATTTTTTTAATAATATTATATGACTCGGCAATAATTTTAATTTAGCAACTGATAATATGTTTAGTAATATAAATGATTAAGCATTTCTAATTATCGAGTCATTATTAAACTGTTATTGAGTAACCATCGAACATTTATTAAATTATATACATACTACTGAACAACTATCATTATTGATAGATTCTTAATTATAAAGATAGGAGAAAGAAATTTAAAAAATCTCATACTTTATTTTTTAAACTTGATATATTTTTTTCTGGCGTTGCGACCATCATTGTATATTTTAAATACATTCTGTAACGCACAATTATTAACATGTTTTCTACATCGTACAGTATTAGTAATATCTACAATAGATTATGTAAAGAATCTATATCTTCGTAATCAGCATTCAGAGTCTCAATTGTCAAGTCGTCACTATCGAGTATATCAGCTTGCCATTCACGTCCTTTAACGTATAGAGCCTTATTGTCGTCATTCTCTTCCGCATCAATTACAGCCATATAATCAGGCATTTCTCCATATACGAAATCATCTTCCCATTGTAATCCATGATGATAAGCACTCAGCCAGAAAGCGCAATACTTCTCTGATTTTGTCAAGAAGTTCCATGGCATGGGACGTAAAAATATAATAAGAGAGAATAACTCCTTTTCTCAACACCGCCACTTCCTTCACAACAAATTTCTTTCCAATGATAAATTCTTGCAGATCTACAAACGTTGATACAGTCATAGTGAACGACTTTTTGAGACTGTGCTTGACCACAAAGGATCTTGGATTTTATCTCACATATTAAAAAGAGAGGGAGGGTATTTTTTGGTGATAATAATTTATATAATCTTGCGTACTACATTTGACATTGGACTAGATTTGATCACGTGATCGTGTATGATAAAACAAGAAGCGATTGTTTTCGCGGGTACATTCTCTTTGAATTTAAATTCTAATCGTATATCCACAGTGCCACTCTTGACGGACTTGTTTTGTCCGTCGAGCAGGTCATTGGTTACTAGAGTATAACCTTCCAAAAAGGAGTAATTGGAGTAATTGGAATGATTCATTTCTTTCACAAGGGATTTGATAGTAAGACGTACGGAAACGTACATAACATACAAAATAGTGACTCTGCGTTTGTCAAACTCTAGATTCAAATCATCATATAAAATTCAGAGTTTAAATAAAATTTTACATTGATTTATAAGTCGTTTTACGTGCTGTCATGATATTTTTTTTTATCAGTCAGTAGACTAAAGACGTGATTTTTCTAGCTGTATCGCAGTCTTGACGGCCCAGAAATGCTTCGTTGTACTTGGCAATAAAGTTCTCATACAATTCCCACGAACGGAAACTTATTCAGATATTGTCCGCTCTCTAAAATGCGCAGCATACATATATATATATATATATATATATGTCGGTCTTTCCGATATCTTATATCCTGGTGACACACTCGGTGAAAATTCATGTATCGTGTGACTTATCATTGCTATATGCACTCGTGGTCACGTTGCATTCAATGCAAATGATATTTACGTTGATGATATTTATCAATACATCTGATTCTTGCCACTCTTGTGGCTCCAGCACGCGATTCGATGAAAATCCCAACAGCGATCCAATATTATTGTGAGGTTTGGTGAAATTCACTTGATAAGCGCATTTGATCTAACTCTTCATTGAATTGTTATTGTCATGAATAGTCAATATTGTACTGTTCATCCTCTTTGCGAAGCGTTTTCTCTCTCGCAACATTATTAGGATAAAATTGTAGAACTGCACGTTTTTTTTACCTGTTTATGTCACGTACGATCCTTCGAATGACAATTTCTTTATCATCTTCATCAAAATAAAATTATTATTCAATGAATTTGCATTAGATATTATATGATAAGGTTTCAAAGTCCGTCAAACCAAGTTCGTAATCGTCATCGCTCAAATCTATGGCCGGAAAGTACAGGCCGCGAGAATGCTACTCTTATCGATGAGCATAAATGACATAATGATATGACATAAATGATATGTTTAAATGAATACTGAATTGAAAGAGTGCAATGGCATTCTTAAATTGATCGTCAACCATCTATAAAAACTATAGACATAGTTGTCAACAGATGTTTTGATTGTTAATCTTATAACATTGATAAGACGTGCGATTATACTCGATTTGCGTATCTCACCAATTCCTTCGGGGGTTGAAGATTACCGAAACTATCAAAGTAAACAGCACGATCTCCCCGCTTCGGAGCCAATAAGTACCTAGTTCATCAGCGTTATCCAAATTTATGATATTGTTCTCGTTTCGATACATTACCTCTGTTGGTTAACTAATATGCATAAAAATATCTCTAAAATGTGGAATACGCATACGTTTTGCTAGCATTTTGTTGCAATTGTATTTACGTTGATAGTTACATCCTTCGGTATTTTTGGCAAATGTTTAGCATTTTTTTTAATCTTTTTATTTTTTCCGTTGTGATACCTCGTCCATGCTTGTATGCAGAGCGGAGTGAGGTAAACTCTATGATCTTCCATGACGCGGTTATGACGTTCTTCCAACTAATATTGCACAGCTTTATTACATTTTTGTAGCTTTTGCGACTCTTATCGCGCCACTGATCAACGAACCGAAGACTTCCAATAGCGACAGAATAAGTAAGATAAGGACTATCTAAGAAAAAACTTTCCCACACAAAAACTCACATATACTCGTAGACGTGTCATAGTTTACGGATACAATGACCTGTGGCAGGCTGATATGGTCGAGATGCTCTTACACACGATTCAACAAAGATTATCACTATATTTTCACCGTTATCGATGTGTTGAGTAAGCACGCATGGGCCGTATCGATGAAAACCAAGAGTGGAAATAAGATGGAATCGCTACAGCGATTGCAAAGATAATTCAAGACGATATTCAAAAAATTTGCAAACCGATATGAGAAAAGAATTTTACAACGCAAACGTGCAAAAAACACAACATAAATCATTATTCAACATATTCCATCTGTCGTTGAACGATTAAATTTATGTGAAAAATAATATGTGGAAACAATTTACGCACAATTATAAATGGATCAACTTGTTATCGTGTATCATGTCTAAATACAACGCGCTACGCGAATGCATCGATATGCGGCCCATCGATGTGACCCACACAATTACTGACAAATTCTTAAACACGGTGTACAGCAGCGTAAAGGCCGTCGCATTCCCGCGATTCCAAATGGATGACTCGGTACGTGTGAGCAAATTCAAGACGATCTTTGAGAAAGGTCACACGCCAAATTGGACCACGGATATGTTTAAAATCGTTAAAATACAAAAAACTAATCTTATGACGTATCTATTGGAAGATTACCGCAGAAAACCGGTTGTTGGATTCTATGAATATGAGTTGCATCGCGTCACTAATCCCGATTATATCTAGTTGAAAAGGTGTTGCGTAAAAAAGGACACAAGGTTTATGAAATGGCTCAGATTTGATAATTCGCACAATTCTTGTTGATAATACATAAGGATAGTGTGTTATAAAAATAAAATTTATTACAAATTGTGTAATTATTTTTTCTGTATGTAAATATATATTAAATATAAACTCATTATACGTATTATACACATTACAAACATACGTACACACGTACATATATATATACATATGTACATGTGCATACATACGTACAAACATACATACATACCATACATACTATACATAATATATTAAATATATATATGTGGGTCGTTTGATAAGTTTGGTAAATTTCCATGAAATGGCGCTACAATCCATTTGATGACGCGACATCTCCACTCTTCGAACCCATTCAGATCAAATTTCAGCCAGAAAGGACTCATAGTTCACGTTTGGTAGTCTGTTGAAGCGAGATTGGCGCACAAAAAAGTGCTCTTCTATCAAAACAATGCGCCGTCCCACAAGTCGACCATTGCAATGACAAAACTACGAATTGGACTATGAATTGATTCCTTATCCACCCTTCTCCAGATTTGGCCCCGTGTGACTTCTTTCTGTTCCCAAACTTAAAAACTTGGCTCGGTGGGAAGAAATTCTCGTCAAATGAGGAAGTCATTGTCGCCGTCAATGAGTATTTTGAGACAGCCTTCATATGACTATCAAACGTGAATTATGCTTCCTTTCTGGCTGAAATTTGGCCTGAAGGGGTTCGAAAAATGGATCTTTCAAGATGTCGCGTCATCAATTGTAGTGCCATTTCATGGAAATTTACCAAACTTATCAAACGACTCACGTATTATACATCATATACAAATGTGTTTTATTAATAAAAAATACATAAATACGAAAAAAAGAAATGAATTTTTTTATAATAATATTTTATAATGTCCTCATGGCAACGTGTCGGTAGACTCTAGAACAATACCTTATCATCGTACGGACTCAGAGCTATTTTCGTTTCGGATATGATTTTCATTTTGGTATACTTCGTGCAATTTCGATCTTATGCACGATTACCTGCGTCATTTCAATTGTGTCATCAAGACACTGCGTATAATCATTGAACGTTATGGATCTCGCTATAACATTGCTCTTGACGCCCTTTGCCTTCTTAGTATCTTTTTTGCCATCGACGTGCAAAGCGTACATTTTCGCTCTAAGTCCAACGAATTGGGTCATGATCGCATCATTATTTTCATCTTTCATTAAATTGGGAACTTTTTTATTTATTAGAATGTCGTAAGCATTGTCGATCGCGTAATCGCTCGTATCGAATTTATTGATATCGCGTTTCATGACAGCGTAGACATCGTCGCATTCGATGATAAATAAGGCTGTCGATATACATAATTTTACATTTGAGAGAGAAAGAGTAGTAACATGTTCTCGTGGTCAAATTCGTATGAATACGTTTTAGATATATCGAAGATGCACATATCATATATCAATTTGTCGAACTTCACCTCGAGTTTCCGAATTTCTATCGCGAGGTTCTCGGAAAAAATGCTCTACTGTGAAAGTTTGGTTTTGCGATCATTGCCTCTACACCGTATCTCCCATCCCAACGCATTACGAGTCGCACATTAACATGGTTACACACATTCTCTATGATTTTGCCGAAAACCGCGTTGTTCATTAATTTGAATAAGTTTTTCTTGAACTCATTCTTTCCTAAAATTTTAAAATTTGTATTGAGTTCGATGGATCTTTGTAATGCGGAGACCGTAACGAATACATTGCTGCAAATTGTGATAATGTATGACGTAACACTTTTTATCGTACAATGTCGCGAGGAGCTTCTCGCTTGCCGAGTGGTTTCTCGCGCGTTGGACAAACGGTAGATCGGAGTGTGCATCATGAACATGTTGTGGATACTCCAAATCAACATCGAGAACGTAATTCGTCGATGAATTTAACGCGACATTCATAGCATCAAAATTGTATACGTCAATCCAGTGAAAATCGGCATATGGTAATGGTTCATTGTCCAGGTTGTTGACATCATAGTATATCACGTACGTTGATGGTTTCGATATATCATAAGCACTACTTGTTGGCCTGCACACATATCTGTGAATATTGACTCAGACCGCCACGTATACTACGTTCAATGAATAGAACCATGTCAACGTCGGTAAGAAGTTCGAAATTGACGCGAGTATGTTTCAACATCGCGTCCCACGTAAAACCCGGTAGTGTATAATAATATGCGGGAGTCCATAACTGGTGATGCAACTATCCCGAAAATTCTCAAATATTAGGTGTACAAAAAAGTTCTGAGCTTTTTTTTGTAAAATTCAATCTTTATTCGTATGTAATCGTACGGAAATGGCTTGCTGCGTAACGCCAAGCTGTTCTGCAAGCTCCTTTT
>Ga0157364_1009294_pt1 | contig 10184 bp, 15 predicted proteins | sample AttsexASBM2_FD_111476 | JGI IMG/M metagenome (GOLD analysis project Ga0157364, IMG submission 111476) | Fungus gardens microbial communities from leaf cutter ant in Ribeirão Preto, State of São Paulo, Brazil - Atta sexdens ASBM2 | ecosystem: Host-associated > Fungi > Mycelium > Unclassified ... | reverse complement strand
GGCATGGACTTAAGGGCCGGATAGATATTGTTGTAGCACGGACCAGGAGCCATGTGTATATATAGTAGATGAATAAAGCGAGGGCTCCTTGTCGAGTTCTCTTGTAATCCCCACTCTTTACTTAATAGCCCCACTGGAGAGCTTTACTGCTTGTGAGATCATTTGTCCTTGAGTGACGAGTGGTTGCTACAACATATACATTATCTCTAAATAATCTCATCAATATCAAGATCATAGAAAGTAGACTTTGTTTTTTTAATTTTCTTTCTCATTTTTATTTTATTTTTTGATTTATTTTTCACCTTTTCTATTTTTAGAACTCTGGGGTTAGGGTTAGAAGTGATTAGTCACATCAGTCACATCTGATAATGTGGTCACAACATTGATCACAGGACTTAAGAGAAGAAAGTAGAAGGTTCTAGAACAAAATGATGTTATACAACATAGACACCACCTGTTGGCCTCATACTTTACATATGGTCATTTAGGGTAGGGTGCACAGTAGCTAGCACAAACCATCTGTAGGAGTATATAAGGTAGACTATTTTGTAAAGAGCTCTTTATCGAGTTCTCTTGTGTTTACTCTAATACAAGAGTTTGTTCTTTTACCTCACTCTAAAGGTTTAAGTTCATAACAATCAACCCTTCTGCTGATATTCCTTCCATTGTTGCTACAAAATGTGTCATCTTGGACAATTTATTACAAACTACTAGGATAGCATCTTTTCCAGCTACTAACAGCAATTTCATAATAAAGTCTACTATTAGATATATTCATAGTTTTTTTAGAACTTTACTTAACTTCAACTTTCCTATTGGTATCTCAACTCTATTCTTTATCTTCTGACACATATCACATCCCTCCATATATTTTCCCACATCTTTAGTTACTTCTATTGTGACAACCACTAGACACAAGGTCCAATGATAACACAAGTGGTAAAGCTCTCAGTTAAGCAATCAAGTGGGGAAAAGCACAAGAGAACTTGACAAGGAGCCTCTGCTAAATTAGAGTCTTATTTATACTGTTATAGGTTAGTCCATGCTACTACCTCATGTCTGCCTTATGTCTTACTCAAGGCCACCATGTGTACACCATGTGCCCTGACATTATTTTCCAGATTCTTCTACCCTGTTCTAGGCCTATGACGTCACATCATGTGACCTATCATGTGACTGCAATGTCACGTGCTCCTTTATCGTTAATAAAAGAAAAAAAAAAAGAAATTTAAAAGAAAAGAAATATAAAATCAAGAAAAATAGATAAAAGGAAAAAGAAAAATGTTAGTGTCCAAAGTGTTCCATAACAACTTTCAGCCACTAATAATTTTGTGTCACCAACTCTATTGTCTTTCACTTTTCTTCATGTCCTACTATTAGTATATTATAATTGTTAAGATTACAAGAAGTAGACTTAGTTTTTTATTATTTTCTTTTCTTATTTTCATTTTCATTTTGATTTAATTTTATATTTTCTATTTATAGAACTTAGGGTTAGGGTTGATAGTCAAAAATCACAGGACACGAGAGAAAGAAGTAGAAGGTTCTAAAAAAAGTAATGTCATACAGCATGAACACCACATGGTCGTTTAGGGTAGGGTGCACAGTAGTTAGCATGGACCATCTGAATAGGTATATAAGGTAGCCTACTTTGTATAAAGCTCTCTATTGAGTTCTCTTGTGTTAATCCTAATACAAGGTTCACTTTCTTAACCAACTCTAAGGTTTTGAATTTGTAACATTAGAACTCAATTCACTATCCAAGACTGTCCAACACAGGACCTTCTTTTACTTACTCTTGTTGTAGCAACCACTAGACACAATGTCCAATAGCAGTACAAGGCAGCAAATCTCTTAGAATAGATATAAAGTAGGAATTTCACAAGAGAACTTGACAAGAAGTCTCTGCTTAATTAGAGTCCTATATATACAAAACATGCCTAGTCTGTGCTACCAATAATTAAGCCTGCCCTATTGTCCATGCTACAACCTCATGTCCACCTTATTTTTTACTCAAGGCCACCATGTTGTATATATGTGCCCTGACATCATCTTCTAGATCTTTTCACCATGTTCTAGGCCTATAATGTCACATGCTTTTTCATCGTCTAAAAGAAAAAGAAAAAGAAAAGAAAAATAAAATAAAATAAAATAAAAATTGTTAGTGTCCAAAGCGATCTATAACAACTCTCTTATTATCCTCAACCAAGGGACAGCACAGTTCTTTAGTCAAGAAGAATTGCTGGACCCTAGACATAAAGGGTATACTAACTAGAAGAGGAAATCCTAATCATTTAGTTGTACCAAAGCCCACTAGTACAGGTGAACATAACACCTTTTGTAGACATGATCTCTATACTTTCTTCACATATCAGCTTTGTGCTACATCTCCCCTTGTAAGGTGTCTATGCAGGAGAACAGTAGGAATCCTTAAGATCTTGCTTAGAGTAGAATGGTCTTCTTAGACCAAAATTGTATACAAATTAGTAGTCAATAGGGCAAAGTAGTCAGTAACAGTGTAGGCAGGGCAAGAAGAGTACCTGCTATCACTTACTGAGATTTCATTATCAGAGTATGAATCGGAGAGTAAAACCAGCATAGGTTCTGTACTTCCCTTATATACATCATTACCTCCTTCCACTATCCCCCATTGATTCCCCTCTTCTTACAATATGAGTCAACTCAACTTCCAAATGATTATCAGGCAGCAGCAGGAATAATTGGTGACAATGCAGACATAAATACAGGCCCTGCTTGCAGGAGGAGCAGTAGTAGGAAGAGAAGCAGGAGATGGAGCAACAAGTACAAAGGTGGCTAGGCTACAAATATTTGATGGGACCTCATCAAAGGTCTCAGTGTTTGTCACAGCTTATAGATTATATTTGAGAATGAAGATGAGAGGAGCATCGGTAGAAGAGCAAATTCAATAGATCATTTCCTATGTACAGGGAGGATCGGCAGATGTGTGGAAAGAGAATATCATGGAAGACTTGGAAGTAGGGAAAGTAGAATATGAGTCAGCAGTAGAGTTTTTGTTAGAAATCAAAAAAGAATTTGGAGGAGGGGACGAAGAATCAGTAAAAGTGGTGGAATTAAAGAGGATGGAACAAGGAGGTCAAAGTATAGAAGAATTTGTGCAGAACTTTAAGAGAGTAGCAAGGGGTAGCAGATATGAGGGACGACCTTTGATAGAGGAATTTAAGAGGGGTATGAATGGAGCAATTAGGAGGAAATTGATGGAGGCGGAGAATCAACCAAGTTCAATTGAACAATAGTTTAAAAGAGCAATAGCCCTAGATCGCAACTGGAGGGAGAGTAGGAGGGAGGAGGAAAGACTGAAGGGACAAAGAGAGCAGGAGGGAACAGTTTCTAAACAACAGGAGCAGAGACAGATATTGCCACAACCCCAAGTATGGCAGAGGAGGCAAGAAATGCCATCTCAGCAGGTGACAACAGGGCCCACTCCAATGGAGAGCATTGAAAGAACAAATGTAGTAGTGGTAAGAAGGTAGGGACAAGGAGGAGGGGCACCAAGAAGAGACTTCTATGCAATGGAGGTAGACAGAGAAAGGAATTGCTATGCCTGTGGAGGATTCAGGCACATGGCCTAACACTGTAGAAATAGGGGGGCAGAGAGGCAGGGTAGTAGAGGGGAAAAGACTAGAGTATGAAGAAAGGAGAGAGGGAAATTATGAACAATTAGACAATTTAAAAGAGGTAGAGAATCTAGAGTCCCTCAACTAGATTCTTATAACAAATTCAATGTACTAGCTAGAGAAATAAAAGTTAGTACACTAGAATCAGAGAGAAGTAAGAAGGAAGCAGAAGTAAGAAAAGCAAAAGGAGAAAAATTATTAAGAGAAGTAATGATGAAAATAGGATTGGAAAGAATAGATATACAGGAGGGGATAACAGTGGAAGTACTGTTGGATAGTAGAGCAACTGGGCTAGTTATGAGCTCAGAGTTTGCAAAAAAACAAGGATTTAAGTTGAAGAAGTTGGAAAGACCGATGCATGTAAGGAATGTGGATGGTTCACTCAATAAAGAAGGACCTATTGAACATATGGTAGAAGTGAACATCTATTATCAAGGACATAGAGAGAGAATGGAGATTGATGTCATTGAAGGGCAGAAGTGGACAGTGATTTTGGGAATGCTGTAGCTAGCCTGCCACAATCCAGAAATAGATTGGAAGACGGGAGAGGTAAAGATGACAAGATACCTAGAGAAGTGTGGAAAACAGTAGAGACCGACATAGGAAAAATCAGGGTGGCAGAAATAGAAGGAGGAAGAGGCAAAGGAGAAAGCAGAAAAGAAACAAGAAGAAACAAAGGAAGAGGAAGATGATGGAAGTAAAGAAAGTAGTGGAAGAATGGGAAATATGGGATGAAGAAGAAGAAGCAGTGAGATTGGAGGAAGAAGCAAAGAAATTAGTTCTAGAGAAATTTTATAGGTAGATCAAAGTCTTTGGCAAGAAACAGTCAGAGAGGATACCTACTCGAAAAGTCTGGGACTATACTATTGACTTGAAGAATTTATGCTGAGGAAGGGAAAGATGTATCTGCTATCAAGAGAAGAGAGAGAGGAAGTAAGGAAGTTTGTTAAAAAGCAATTAAGAAAAGGGTATATCAGACCCTCAAAGTCACCTCAAATAGCACCTGTGTTCTTTGTAGGGAAGAAAGATAAGAAGAAGAGAATGGTACAAGACTATTGATACCTGAATGAGTGGATGGTGAAAAATAACTATCCATTGCTATTAATTTCAGATGTATTAGAGAACATTGGTACCAAGAAGGTGTTTATGAAGATGTGTTATGGGACACTTTGTACATGAACAATTTTTATTTTATTTTTCTTTTATTTTCTGACTTTATAGGGATTTTGTTTTCTTTTTCTTTTTCTTTTCTTTCAGACAATGAAGAGGCACATGACATCAAGGTCACATGATGTGATGTCATAAGCCTAGAACATAGTAGAAGGAACTAGAATATAATGTCAGGGCATATGGAGTACACATGGTAGCCTTGAGTAAGATATGAGGCAGACATGAGGGTGAAGCATAGACATAAGGGCAGGGTTATTTATTAGTAGCATGGACCATGAACCTTTTGTATAAATAGGACTCTAATTAAGAAGAGGCTCCTTATTGAGTTCTCTTGTGAACTTCCCATATTATATTCCAACCCTGAGATTTACTTGTTAGTAAGATTATTGGATATTGTGTCTAGTGGTTGCTACAACAAGATGGACTTGAGGTGGGGTTACAATAATGTGAAGATTAAGGAGAGAGATGAATAGAAGACTGCATTTACGACACCTGAAGGATCTTTTGAACTCATGGTTATGTTTTTTGGGTTAACAAATTCACTGGCCATATTCTAGGCTATGATGAACAAGTTATTGAGAGATTTAATCAGCACAGTAAAAGTAGTGGCATTCATAGATGACATAATAGTAGGAACAGAGTGTGAAGAAGAACATGATGAATTAGTAGTAGAGATAGTGAAGAGATTGGAAGAAAACAATTTATACATGAAGCTAGAGAAATGTAAGTAGAAGGTTAGAGAGGTGGGATTTTTGGGGGTAGTAATAGGACCAGACGGAATAAAGATAGAAGAGGAGAAGGTAAAAGGAATATTGGAATGGCCGATACCAAAGTGTGTTAAAAATGTGTAGAAATTCTTAGGATTGGCAAATTACTACTGCCAATTTATTGAGAGATTTGCATTGATAGCCAAACCTCTGCATAATTTGGTAAAGAAAGATCAAAAGTGGAATTGGACAGAAAGACAAGAGAAGGCGTTTAGAGAATTGAAAGAACAGTTTATAAAAGAACTGGTGCTAGTAGCACCAGATTTAGACAAGAGAATGAGAATGGAGGTGGATGCATCAGACTATGCAACAGGTGGAGTTTTGTCGATGGAATGTGAGGATGGATTATGGAGGCTAGTAGCATTTCTCTCAAAATCTTTGAATGAAACCAAGAGGAACTATGAGATATATGATAAGGAAATGTTGGCAATTATAAAGGTGCAGAAACTGAATTGTAGACAAGCTCAATGGGCCTTATATCTGTCAAGATTTGACTTCATATTAAAGCATGTTCTAGGAACAAAAATGGGAAAGGTGGATAGACTTAGTAGACAACTGGACTAGAAAGTAGGTGTAGAAAAAGACAATGAGAATCAAGTATTTATAAAAGACAATTGAATTTGTAGTTTACAAGAAATAGTAATAGAAAGACCTGAAATAAAAATATTAGAAAAGATAAAAAAGATTAGGAGTAGAGATGAAGATATAGTTAGAGTAGTAGAAGAGATGAAGAAGGCAAAAGTAAAGAAGCTATGAGGAGAAGAGTGGCAGATAGAGGGAGATTTGGTATTGAAGGAAGGAAAAGTGTATATACCAAAGGACAAAGAATTGAAGGCAGAAGTAATCTGGATATACCATAATATACTGGTAGCTGGACATGGAGGTCAATGGAAGACGACAGAATTGGTTACCAAAAACTATTGGTGGCTAGAAGTGACAAGGGATATAGGGAAGTATGTAGAAGGGTATGATTTATGTCAAAGAATGAAGAATCGAATGGAGGAAATAGCAGAGAAGCTGAAATTGAGTGAGGTACCGGAGAAGCTATAGATCCACTTAACAGTAGACTTTATCATGAAGTTACCAATAGTAGCCAGGAAAGATGTAATCCTGGTGGTCTGCGTTAGGTTGTCAAAAATGACACACTTTGTGGCAACTACAGAAGGGACATCAGCAGAGGGATTGGTAAGGCTGTTCAGGGATAACATGTGGAAACTACATGGATTACCAGAAATTGTAGTGTCAGATAAAAGACCACAGTTTGTAGCAGAGTTAACGAAAGAGTTGAATAGGATGTTGGGAATAGAAATGAGGTTGTCAACAGCATTCTACCCACAAATGGATGGGCAGACAGAACAGATGAACCAAGAACTTGAACAGTATCTTCAGTTTTTTATAGATCACAGGCAGAAGGACTGGCCAGAGTGGTTAGCATCAGCAGAGTTTGTAGTGAACAATAAAGTTCACATGGCTACAAAGATTCCGCTGTTCATGGCAAACTATGGTAGAGAATTAAGAATGGGGGGCTGTTGTAGCAACTACTCGCCAGAATAATACTTGTAGTTTGCTTACTTCAGCAAAGCTCTCAGTTGGCTATCTAGTAGTAGGGATTATAAGAGAACTCAACAAGGAGCCCTCACTGTATTGATCCTCTATATATATTACAGGCTTCTGGTCTGTGTTACAACAATAATTACCTGCCCTTATGTCCATGCATCATCCTCATGTTCTATTACTTATCCACATGTGTTTTCCTTAAGGCCACCATGCTTCTTACATGTGCCTTGACGTCATACTCTTAATCTCCATCATACATGTGCATACCATGTGTACACCATGAGGAACCATAGTCCCTTGATGTTACTCCTAACTCTAACTCCTATCTAGACTCCTCTCAATCCTTCTAGACCATTAGTCCTTCCAGACCGTTCTAGACTCTGTCACATGACTTCCAGGTCACATGCTCTCCATCTGTTGTAGACTAATAATAATACTATCTATCTATGTCTGGCTAACCTTAACCCTAGCCAAAGTCTGTTCACACTCTCGTTTTATAACAGGGGCGACATAAGAAAGAGGGGGAAAGTAGAAAAGGCAACAGAATTTGTGGAGAGAATGAAAAAGGTGCATGAAGAAGCGGGAGCAGCACTGAAGAAGGCACAGGAGGATATGAAGAGGCAAGTGGACAGGGGGAGAAAAGAAAGCAAGAACTAGAAGAAAAAAGACAGAGTACTGTTAAGTACCAAAGACTTGATGTTCAAGGAGTGACTGGTGAGGAAATTAGTGAACCAATATATAGGTCCATATACAATCAAGGAGATGGTATCCACTAATGTGGTCAAATTGCAACTGCCAACCTCGATGAGGATTCATCTGGTTGTGAACATTAGTCAGATAGTATGATATAGGGAACAAGTAGGAGGGCAGAAGAAAAAAGAAGGAAAACTAATCAAAGTGGAAGGAGTTGAGGAATGGGAGGTAGAAAAAATATTAAATAAAAGAAAAATAAGAGAAATAGAGAAGTATTTGGTGCAGTGGAAAGAATTCACAGCGGAGTATGATACCTGGGAAAAGAAAGAGGACTTAGGAAACACAAAGGAGACATTGGAGGAATTTGAGGGAAGGATGAATGCAGAGATGAGGAGGCAAGAAAAAATGGATATGGCAGAAAAAAGAGATTTTAGGAGGGGAGAATTACCTGGGAAATTTACAGCAAAGATGTTGTATAGGTGGGATGACAAAAAATTTGAGGAGGAGTACTTAAAGAAGCTGGAGAGGAACTGGCAAAAATGGAAGTCAGTTTCTCTGGAGGAAAAATCTTGAAGGGGGGGTAACATCAAGATTGCAAGAAGTAGACTTAGTTTTTTATTATTTTATTTTCTTATTTTTATTTTTATTTCAATTTAATTTTATATTTTCTATTTATAGAACTTAGGGTTAGGGTTGATGGTCACAGATCACGGAACACGAGAGAAAGAAGTAGAAGGTTCTAAAAGAAGTGATGTTATACAGCATGAACACTATATATTGACCTCATGCCTAACACATGGTCGTTTAGGGTAGGGTGCATAGTAGTTAGCATAGACTATCTGAATAGGTATATAAAATAGCCTACTTTGTATAGAGCTCTCTATCGAGTTCTCTTGTGTTAATCCTAATACAAGGTTCATTTTCTTAACCAACTCTAAGGTTTTGAATTTGTAACAATAATGTAACCAGATTATCTCCATTCTTAGCTTCTTATCCTTCAGTACATATACTTTTTCCTCCTTTAATACCAACTCTTCCTTTATCTGCCATTCTTTCCCTTATAATGTTTTTATCTCTATCTTTTTCATTTCTTCTACTACTCTAACTACCTCTTCATTCTTGCTTCTAGCTTTTTTTATCTTTTCTACTATATCTACTTTGGGCCCTTCTATTACTACTTCCAATAAATTATAAAGCTAATAATCTTTAATAAATACTTGGTTTTCATTGTCTTTTTCTACACCTACTTTCCAGTCTAGTTGTCTACTAAGTCTGCCTATCTTTTCTATTTTTGTTTCTGGAACATGTTTCAGAGTAAAGTCAAATATTGACAGGTACAGTGCCTAACATGTTATGATTCAATGCTCAAGGTGTTAAGCAAAGAACTAACTCTTGTATTGAGTGATACAAGAAAACTCGATAGAGTTCCTAATATAAAGTAGTCTACCTTATATACTATTACCTATGGTCCGTGCTAGCTACTGTGCACCCTACCCTAAACGACCATGAGTATAACATGAGGCCAGCATGTGTTGTCCATGCTGTATGACATCACTTTGTTCCAGGACCTTCTACTCCATTCTCCCAAGTCCTGTAATCAGTCTTGTGACTACGCCATCAATTTGTGATTGATGTGACAGCGTGACTGATAAACCCTAACCCAAGTTGTTCTAAAAATAGAAAATTAAAAAGGAAAAAGAAAGGTAAAGTAAAATAAAGTGAAAGGAGAAAATAAAATAAAGTCTACTGTCAACGATCTTGACACAACAGGCTTATCTTCTGTTCAACTTTTGTACTTTCATAAAATATTCTAAATTCTTATGATTCATCCAGACCTTGAACCTAAACTTTATACCTTTTAACAAGTGTCTCCAGTTTTCCAATTCTCTTATCACTGCCAACATCTCTTTATTATAAATTTCATAGTTTCTCATTGTCTCATTTAGAGATTTTGAGAGGAAGACTACCAGCCACTACTTTCTATCTTCACACTCCATAGATAACACTTCTCCTATAGCATAATCTGATATGTCTACTTCTATCCTCATTTTTTTGTCTAGGTCCAGTGCTACCAACACTAGTTCTTTAGTAAACCTTTCTTTCAACTCTCTGAATGCCTCTTTCTGTCTCTCAGTCCATTTCCACTTCTAGTCCTTCTTTACCATCTCATGTAATGGTCTAGCTATTGCTGCAAATGTTATGAATTAAGCTATGTGTTAAGCAAAAGACACACTCTTGTGTTATGATATGGTAAAGAATGAAGCAGTAATATTCTTTATATATTCTTTAGGATTTTATATTAGATTTTACTTTGGATTTACTTTTCTTTTATTATATTGAT
>Ga0157364_1009291_pt1 | contig 10187 bp, 6 predicted proteins | sample AttsexASBM2_FD_111476 | JGI IMG/M metagenome (GOLD analysis project Ga0157364, IMG submission 111476) | Fungus gardens microbial communities from leaf cutter ant in Ribeirão Preto, State of São Paulo, Brazil - Atta sexdens ASBM2 | ecosystem: Host-associated > Fungi > Mycelium > Unclassified ... | reverse complement strand
GTATTTTTCGTGCTTTTTGTTGGACTGAAATTTTTTTTTCTTATGTTTTCTGTTTGTAATTGTTAGCTATTTTGGTATCAGTTGATTGCAGAATTTTTTTACTATTTTTCTTGTATTCCTCGTTAAAAATATTTCCGAAAATCACTTTCGTTTCGAGGCGCCAAGATTAACGTAATCATGCTTGCAAGTAATAATTACTTGTTTCAAATATTTTAAAAGCTCATATATTCACAAATCTGACATAAAGTTTATTACATGAAGCATTTTCAAAATATTCTGAGTCCTAGTAAACTTAATACTTTACAATCAAGATTATTAAATTAAAGGCCCGATTGCACCGATACTTTGACTTTCAGCCAGGCTTAAAACTCACTTCCTCTCTTTAAAGCCAAGAGAGAGAGAGAGAGAGAGAGAGAGAGAGAGAGAGAGAGAGAGTTTAAGTCTTGCTTAAAGATCAAAGTTGATTTAACTCGATCTAAAAATAAATTCAATTTGCTTATTTTATATAAAAAAAAAGTTGCTTCTTCAATCAATTTAATTTTTCTTCAAAGGAAAACGAATTCTTGTTTTGAGTATATAATAATGAGTTTTCGTAAAACTTGTGATAAATATATTTGAAGATTATTATCAAGAAGATTTTTTGTTAAAGATAACTGTTAAAAGGAAGAAGATAAATTGGGGTAATAATTTTTTTTAGTAATGGAGTGGCATTTTTTGTGTGTATTTAATCTGAAAATGATATCGTTTTTGTTGTTCTTTAGTTCTCGCGTATGATTATCCTATATTTGATGACAAACACCGCGAGTCATATTCACGCGTTTCTCCGAAACTAATTAATTATATAAAAATGATAATTAACCAAGCACCTGTCACGGCGTACAAAACGAGTGAACGAGACTACATCGAGTGATGACATGTGAATGAAATAGCTTTCAGCGCTCGTTTCGTTTGCTGCAAAACGCTCAGCTATTTCGCAAATTGCGAGCGGCGTGGCTGTGACATCATAGAGCATTCGCAGATCTGCGTATCGATGGACGAACGATGCCCGGGGAAAATTTCGTGCATTTGTGGCGAACCGGCGATACCGCCAGTGCGCCGTCAAAGGACCGAAGCCAGACGCATACCGCGTGTTCGCGAATGCTCTCCCGACCGATTGATCGACAATGTGTCAGAAGGTACTTTCTATAGGGTATTGTCTAGACAGGATATCTCGCGACTGTGCCGGATGCGCTTTCAGCCGCAGGTTCTTTGACAAATTTGAAATCGATGCTGGCAGGTATATGATGGAGAATCATAATTTGTCTAGATTTTTCCACTTTTAGCGCTCCGACAATCGGGATGCCAATTAAATTTCCACCAAGATAGATTTAAGTTATAATTAGATTGGGCAGTAAGTTTTATTATGCATTCATAGCCTTGACGAGAAAGATGAGGAAGGGCTTAATTCTCCAAAAGTTTATATCTCTTTTAATTCAAGATAATTCAGGACTGAATATTAAAAATATTATGAATAGAAATACTCTATTTTTACTTTAATATTTAGCGTTGATCTGATAATACTGTCAGAATTAATATTGATTAACTATATCGAAGGCTTATCACTGAAGTAACCATTATTATATTCGAAATTATTTTATCTTATCAACTGTCAGAGTATTTGTATTTGAAAGTATCATATCTGATTATGACATCAATATATGAAACTTTATTTTTAAAAAGAAAATCCGGTTAATTTTCAGGATTTTAGTCGTCGAATAGAATTTGAATTAATTAATACGGTAGTTTCGAAAAATCGGTCCGACTCGAGTTTGGATACATTACACATATCATATGACATCTTCCTATTCTGCCACACGCTTTAATCGGGTCACTGACTCTACGGCGTCGACTGGAATCCAATCGCAGGAATGTGTCCTCGTAGCCAAATCGACCAGACCGATCGTATAATAGGAGGTCGTGATGGCTATAAGTCGCTATATAATGACTATAGCACGCTATAGTCGTGGCGCTATAACGAGACTAGAATTGCTGATTCAACGAAATCGCATATGCGCGAATACGCAGCTCTCGCACAGTTCATCGCAGTCGGATGGCTCTGTTCATCATGCCATTATCATGCCGTTAACGTCGCCATTATCGTGCAGATGTCCCGGCAGAAACTGGTTTCCGCGCAATCCTATACGACTACGTATATATTTTTAATGTAACCGGAAAGCACATACGGGCTTACATGATTCAGGTTCTGGTCTCAATGAAGACCAGAACACTTTAATTGGTATGTAATATATTATTATAATAATTATAAGGATTTTATCCTTAGAGAGATAATAAAGAATTTATTTCCAGATAAATTTTTTTTATTGAAACGACAAAAATATATATTACTTATTTAGTTTAGTTTATACTGCTTTATCGTATTTAACGTTATAATTATACCAAGCCAACATTTTCGCATTTGTAAACCTCTCCCTGCATTTTTTGCATCCAATTTGCTATAGATATATACAACGGTCAAAAGTAATTAGCTTTCCTCTCTATTTGTCGCGTAACAAAACTGCCCCGAGAGACGTTAACCGATCCGATTTAGCGCGAATAAATTTAACGCGACACGGTTTCGTACAGACCGTACGCACTTCGCACACAATCTGATATTATGGTAGCTAGTTGGACGCGAAGCATAACTCAATTTCTCGGCAAACGACTGCGCCCGCCCTCCACGCGCGCGTCGGGGCACGACGGCAATTCCAACAATTCCGTACTCCCGTAATTTGGCTCGTGAATAATTACCGCCGAGGGCGGTGTCGAAAATAACAATATATTTCCGGGATTGCGTGACGGCGCGTAAACAAGAAGCAAAACGAGATTCGGTTCATTCGTTCGTACGTTTGCTCATGCGCTTTCTGTTTGTTTCTAATTCATGAAATGCATTAAAAGGATGGACGCTTGTCCACCTTGGTGACTAACGCTTTTCTCGCCAAAGAGAAGGGTAGGTCGAGGATTTTCAGACGTGGAGGGAGATACCCGCTACGAGATTTGCGTGGCCGAGAGCCATAAAGGCACACACGCATGTGCACCTGCATTCACGGTATTCACGCGTACATGACGGCGCCGTATGATTCGTACGTGCTTGCGTATGCGCGTGCATGACTCCGGGTGCTTCGAGTGGCGGACCCATTAGCGTGGATCATAAAGGTCCTCAACCTAGTGAGTCACTACGGGTTAATAATTACTACACCGAGCACCACATGCAAGTCCGTGCACTCGTTCGTGTTCTTCTCTCGTTCTCGCCCCTCTTCCGTGCTTGTGCAACACTAGCGCACATTCACAGAGACCCCAATAGCGTAATCAAACGAAACTGGTTCCATGCCGTTTTCAAAGAGAACATTTAACAGGATATTGTCGTTGACAGAGAGAGAGACTGAATGTCTCAACCGCTTCTCGTAATCGTTTAGATCAATTAAGAAATTGGCCTTCCAAATGTATATCGCATAATTATTAACTATATTTTAACTTTGAATTATATTTGACAATTATTTTGTATAAAATTATTGTATCAAGAAGATCTAATATTAAATAGATTATTACTTTTCTAAAGTTTTCCAGCTATCTAATGGATTATCTTGTTGCGCCGCTATACATTTAATTCTTTGATGTAAATGAGGGAAATCTTTTCTTTTTCCGACGCCACTGAGCTCACGAGTGCGTGCGGTGCGCCATGTTGCAGGTTGTGTCGAAGAGCGACGGCCACGGCGCGGCGGCGACGACAACTTTTGCCTGACGTGACACACCAGGTGCGCGTCATGCACGCGAAGACACCCGCCCGGATAGTATGCACCCGATTAATCGTATTTATATCCTCGTACACTCCCTGTGTATCTCTGGGCAGTTTTCCTCCTCGTTCTGCAAAGCAAAATGACGCAGTTTCGTGAAGGAATTAGCATAGAAATAGAGATATCACTGCGCACAAATTTCGCGCGTCTTGCATTTTCCACACGCTTACTCAAAATCTCAAACTTTACGTGCTTAGCATACATCGACTTTCAAAGAACTACTACGGTAAATCTAAAAACCATGGCTTATTAGCGCTATTAATTTTAAGAAGCACAAAGTTTTGTGAAAATCTTACTTATCTCATAAAAGAGAAAGACGAATGATCTCAGAGTTACGCGAATCGCATTCTAATGTCTCATGCGATTTTTTATCTGTTAATCTTCTATATTTATTTCAAAATTCCTTTCTGAAATTTTTTAGATATTTGCAGTAGAACCTCTTTCAATACTTGTTTAATACCTTTTGACGCAATGCAGCTTTTAAATCTTCTTTCCTCATCTTTTATAAGAGTCAAGTTTAGCAACAGATCATGACGGATCGTGGTAATCGTCAAAGTGAATGTAAAAAAGAACAAATCTAGAGCGCATTACTTTGAAGCGACCGTAGACGGTTAAGTTATGGCAATGGCATCACCGTGTTCGTGCAAAAGAAATCTAGTTTGAAACTGGGAGTCGCGAACTTTGCCGTTACAGTCGAGCGAACCATAGTTGGACGTAGTTGGAAAATAGTTTAGTGCTCCCATGAATTATAGCTGAGACGTTAGTTTACGTTACTTTAGTATCCACGTTGGTGGTAGGTATAATTCTCTATGTATAAAGCAAAAATTTTAAACTTTTTTTAACTTGTTGAAAACATTTAGACAATTTTTTGTCATTACGATATGATTTATCGATAAACATTACAGTGATAAAAATTGTGCATTTAAAATTATCAGCCTGATGGATAATAATACCTAATGTCATTAAAAGAATCAACATAGAATAATATGTGATGGAATCGTATTCATTATTGCTAATGTGTAAAAAAAATCAATTATAATTTTTAATAAAGAATTTCTCTAACGTTTCAAAAGTGCATTTATCTTATTTAAATGATATTCTACAAGTTGAGATTTAAAAAGATTGATCGAAAGTTAAATGAAGAACTGCAAATAAGTTTAGGGGAAAGTTAAATTTGAGATGAGACAGATAATAAGAAAAATGAAGGAAGAGAATATACTTTCGATGTATATCTACAGTAGTTGGCGCTGAAAATTTCGTAACGGAATAGAGTACGATTGGTCTTCCGCACGGACTGTAACAGACCGGTCGTTCCGCTTTAAAAGTTATCAAGCGGTATGCTTTTCTAGCTGTAAAACGTGCCAGCTATCTACATCGTATTCGCCGACGCGATCGCTTTGGCTGCTTCTCTCGCCCACGGGAGAGAAGTGAGAGACGAAGAGGTACGAAGGACGAGAGAGGATGGGATGAGAGACGCTAAAGTCTGCACGATGAGGAAGTTTGTTGCAAACTTTACGCGACTCCGGAGCGAAGCTGAAGAGAGATGGAATCGCACCCGCCCGGTTTTATGGGTCGTTCCGTTTTACTTACATCATAAAAATTCCTCACGCCGCCGATTTGCCGCAAACTATTCTCCTCTCGGCAAAGAGAGTGGGAAGGAAGAAGGAATTATTAGATAGAGGATTAGGGATATATCTACGAACAACAGCAAAGTGCATACACGTGTTTGATCTGTATGAATGTATTCCGCGTCAATGATTACAGCAGCGAGCTAACGTTTAATGACCTTCGTTAAATTATCTTTTTAATGGAGGCGAGAGAGATTTTTTTTTATTCTGACTGTATAATTGATTAATCTTCTTTATGAATATTAATCTACTTAATTTTAATATGAAGTATTATGACCGAGAAGTCGCGTTCTTATGAAAATTTATGAAAAATCATGTCAGACTTTTTTTCCCCCGACTATTTTTATTAACATAGATTAACCGATAACATACCTATAATCCGAAGTATATACTTACGTGACTCACGAAAGATAACTTTTAATGCGGCAACGTTATGGTATGAAGGCTAACGTTTGAAATTTAAACGAGCATGCTTAGCGAAACCGGTCTTTGAAAATATGCGGACAATCGTAAATTTGGTTGTCGTAAAGATTTTATTTGCATAGAGCTTGCATAATATGAACGATAATACATGTATAAATGTACTTGTAACAGAAAATTATACGGGTGACACATCCTGTGCTGTTGTATATCTCTTCTTGAAAGAATTGATTAGTGACTTGCTACTTTACAAGAGTTTTGTACAAACATAAAAAAAAAAATGATCGCTTATAGAATCATCAAGAACAAAATGTCAACTATCCATAATCCACAAATTTCTCTTTAGTAACAGAATTAAGAACGGTTGTTTTGCTGCACGTTTTAATCTTCGTCTCAGCGAAGAAAACGAGATGCAAATTCACGATTTACTACAATTTACTACAATTTTAAAAATTAAAACCATCGCTCGTTTAAAAAATATGACAGCTTGTCCTTCTTTTTTATTTACCTTCGAATTGGGTAGCTTCTAATGCACAATTCGAGGTTTGCTAATGCGACATATCTATGCGACTTAGAATTTATGTATCGACATTATATATGGACTGTGATTTATATGAGACACTGCTCGAATTTTGAGTGACGTAAAGGGTTTCGTCCGTTCAAAGTCATTATACTAAATTATACTTGCAATTCAATGAACTTTTAATTGAACTAATTAATTGTGCAATTTGCATAGGCCACTTGATCGGTTGAACTATTTTCGGGCAGTCTAAAAGGACCTTCGCAGCGGCAGTTATTTAAACAGCGATGAATAATACGTGATGTAAGAGACCCGGCGCGTTTATATTATGCTAAATCTGCAGTATTAATCTTTTATTAATTTTCATTTATTAGTAAGAATAGTTAATGAAGATAGTCTTATAATAATTATCACAAAATTTTAAATTTATCGTAATCTGAATTTGTCTCTGTCGTAATTTTGGAAGATTATTTACGAAAAGTTAAATTTCTCTTTTAGACTTTCGAAGGAGCATTATTTATCTAAGAACAAGCTTAACCATGGATTTAACTTATTTTAGCTTCCCATTTTCTGTGAGTTAAATACTTTACGTAAATAAAAGCGAGTCGGGAATTCTACCTTTTGTTATGTTTAATGCAAAGTTGGCGAAAGGACGACAAAGTTAAACGAGGCCGCCATTATTGTCCGAGCATTATCACTTTACGAGGCGCAATATCCGAGTTTAACACGTAACGATCATCCAGGAATACCTTGAATCCTCACTAAGTCAGTATAACACGGAGAATAAAGTTAGACCAGGTCGCGTTATCGGAAACAATCTTTCTTTATGAAGAAAGAGGCGCTACCACGCGATCGCCGATAAATACTCATCGTTAATACAAATGATCGGTGTGACCGTAACCTCTTTACACATATCGTAGAAAAAGGCGGCACGGCTAGCTATTTTTTTATATATCGCGAGCTTAAAGCCGCCTCTAAAAATACCAGCTGTCTCACATCGAGGTCATCACGGACGAACGAGGCGCGATCGAAGAGAAAAAGAGTCGCGCGAGAAAACGCCGAGATTTATTCGAATGTTATTGAGATATGCGGTGTGTAGGTGGAGTTGAAATTGAGCATCATTTAAAAATTATTGGAATTGCGACGAATAGAATTCACGCTGGAAAAATCGCCAAGGTTATCCCTAAGATTGGAGAATAATTATATCTATACTTTTTTAAACTTTATCTCTCAATGCAATTATCGTAATGATCAAAGTACTGGGTATTATTTTTTAGAAAGTTCTTTAGATTTTTACATGATAAAGAATTAGAACGAGAGATAGAAAAGAGAGACGGACAGAGAGAGTGAGAAAGAGGTAATTAATACGAAGTCTTGCATAGATATGCTTTTATTAAAAAAAAAAAAGAAATTGTATAGTATTTGATGTATGGTGAAATATTACAACCGTAATGATTTATAAATAGTGAACAATTTTACGTGATGAAAGTTTACTTTATATAATATAAAAGCTTATAGACTAAGATATAATTAACCGAGATTCTCTACGAGAGAGAATCGTCGCGTGTTCCACGATGATTTTAACCAGATTATTATTCGCTTAATTCCATTAATATTTAAATAGACTTTGATAAATTGAACTAATAGACGAATAGAATATAAATTTTGAGATTTATAATAAATTTCCCAAAGATTTGACAGATCCAATGTTACCATTAACGAAAATATTACTCTTAGCTTAGAGTTAATGCATTATTTGTTCAAAATTAATTATGATGCCACGCAGAAAAATCTTAATCTAAATTGATGAGAGAATGTAATGTGATTCTTCGAAATGTGTAGCGAAATTTTTAAAAATACATCGCTAATATTTAGAATTACTATTAATGTCGATGAATGTTGGATCTCGTAAAAGTATCCTTGCCAAAAATCATCAACATATAGTTATCGCAACAGTGTAGTTGTTCGGTCACAACGATACACCCAGTGTATTTATAGTAATCTACATGATTTACCCATTCGTGCGCGCGGATCTCGTACATACTGGGCGAGTTGCCAAGTTGTGTTTATCAGTATTAGCATATCCACGATTATTAGCATTCGTGATCAATGTCGAGACTCTTCATTAGCATAGGTCATCGAATTTCACAGAACACACATACAAAGTTATCGCGTCAAAAGTCGAAACACAAAACTAATATAACGACCATTATCGCTGCTGTCTCATGCGAAAGAATTATCGTTTTCGGAGGTGACCCGTAAATCATGTGATATTTTCAAATAATGTAAATTGGTGATTAACGTGGCACAAGCTGGCAATTGTAACGATTGTATATAGAGTTTGACGATATTGCCAAGTTTCGTCTTCGATGAGTTTTCCCTTGTCCTTAAATCTGCAATAAAAAAGAAAATATAAAAATAAGTACTGGCGCGTGGACTCCTATTTTGTTCTACAACATTATATCGAGCGTCTAGAAATCGGAGAGAATCACCCGCAACGTTTTCTCGTAAATTCTCCTCTTATAACCGAAGGAAATGTTTATGAGAAAGAAATGATGTAGCAGAGTGCCGTTCAAACCGCAATGGCGGTTCCTGTAGGTCATCTCAATTTCACGAACACCAATTGGTCAACGTTGCGGACGTACTTCTCCGTATTTTCCATGTCTCTTTAAATCGATATGACGCGACACTTCTGATGCCGTATGACAATATATGAGACGTATAATTAAACGAAATGGAGCTATGCTATTTGCGGTTTCCGCGAATGTAACGACTTCACTCAGGAAACTTCGCTCAATTAATGGGAGATATGATTATGCTCTTATTACGTTTTATACGTTGTATCATAAAAATGGAAGGAACGGTAATGGAAAAGCCTCGAAGAAATTGCATCGAGACGCGTGCGATTTCTCAAATCTAACTTACCGTCGATACCGTAACCCGACTAGCTGAGGAATTAATATTTACTTGTCTCTTGAGTTTCTATTTCAAACTTAAATCGATCAAATTAATTAAACAGTTCCGCTCAAATATAGTAATAAATTATAATGAAAGATTGCCAACTCGATTGCACTCCATCTTCTCGATATTTTACGAAACATTATTTTTGTTTGTTTTTCAATTTAAAAACACCAAAGATAACATTTATAATAATATCATATGGAAGCAAGAGTCATAAACGTAACATATTCTTGCACGACTTCTTCTTTCTTTATTCATGACTATCTAAATAGCGTTTTATTCTGCGATTATCGATCCCATCTCAAGGCTCTCCTTTACGACCATAAATCCTCGCGCGGAAGTAACATCACCGGTATCAGGAGTGGCCCCTTCGTAATATATACGAACAAGTATAATCGGCCACCACATTGCCTTCCACTACTTTTTGATCGCGTAATGCGATTTACCGGCCGGTGGATCGATCGAGGTGTATTAATATTTAAAATATGACGCCGGTGACGCAGGCTATATACCCGTTCCGACACGTATATACGGATACATATACATGCTATATACCGGTTGTACCAGTCTGTGGACGAGTTGGAGGTTGGAGGTTGGAGGGAGAGGCATCCGGCGTCAGGCGTAACGCCAGAAACTGGAACGACCAGTTATTCGACTCGCGCGGAGCGTCTCTCGGCGAAAACTTTCCTCCCTCCCCCTCCCCCCCCCCCCCTCTCTCTCAACCCTCTCCCTTCTCAAAAAAAAATTGAAAAAAAGTTAACCTCCCCCCACCCCCTGTCGGGATGATTTTTTGAGACAACGTCGGTTTTTACATTCTTTAGAATGGAT
>Ga0157364_1009290_pt1 | contig 10187 bp, 7 predicted proteins | sample AttsexASBM2_FD_111476 | JGI IMG/M metagenome (GOLD analysis project Ga0157364, IMG submission 111476) | Fungus gardens microbial communities from leaf cutter ant in Ribeirão Preto, State of São Paulo, Brazil - Atta sexdens ASBM2 | ecosystem: Host-associated > Fungi > Mycelium > Unclassified ... | reverse complement strand
CGAAATCATTTTAATCGGAAATCAATCATATTATCAATTTTCTTTTCATTAAAAAAAAAATAAAAGTAAAAAAATAGTACCTATTACTTTGTGCCATTGTTCTAATTCATTTCACGTGGAATTTTTATCGAAAGCTGCATGAAAAATTCGTTTTAGTTACACAAAATCTGTATGGAGTATTGACAAACTATTATGGCGCGAGAGGAACGAAAATCAAGGTTATTTTCCAGATTGCATTCATCGCTGCTGCATGGTTTGTTTTTTCAGGAAACATACATTTTCGAGGTCGTATGAGGTTTGCGGAGACGAGAGAACTGCCTGTGAAGTACCATGAGTACCAGCTTACAAGCACCCTTGTCGGAAGTGGTGCGGAAATTACGTTTGTACTCTCGCGTGGGTCCGTTATTTCCATTTCTCTCGCATAACGTAAACTGAACGTATACATAGTATATATAATTTCATTATTTAAACATAATTACTTAAACGTCCGTAATTTGCATTTATAATACGATGACATTTATTTAGGAAAGACCCAAAAATCGACTATTTCGAGTTAATTGCCGTTTACTATAAAATAAATTACTACTTTGAAATTGTAATCACCAATTGTACTCCATGATATTATTATAATAAAAACATCGCATATTTCATCCCGCATATATCAACTGCAACAGAATATGAGCTGCTTCTCAATAATACATCGACATATCAACGTGATTAGCTCGCAGCTGCTTTATTTTGCATTTTGAAAACTGTTATTGTTATTCTTTTCATTCACGTTATAAACGTTTAACATCACGACGTCAAAGTTATCAGTTCAGAGCAGAGTTTATAAATCGCGTGGATAAATTGAGTTTGCGCGTGACGCGAAATGAATGCGCGTTTCTGTTTTAATCGCGACCGCGTCGAAACTGTCTCATCGTAACGAAGATATTCAACCGGGTTCGCGAACTAATTAAATCCGAGATTACGTAAACGAAATAATTATCAACATACTGCAATAGCATTAAAGTATAGATAAACAAAAGTGCGTTTCATTGAACCGCTTGCATTGCAGGACATTCATAAGCGAATAACATATGTTATATAGATTACAAAGCTTAAATAGTATTACCCTTTGAAATGAATCTTTATATAATACACTATAGATCAATATTGAAAATAACAAGGCACAGAAATTCCCAGGCCAGCGTGATATAACCATTAATTAACGTGTTTCATGAATTATTAAAAAATTTATTTAATTTATACAATTTTGGATGTTGTACTACAACAAAATTTATTGATTAATTAAGGGGAGGGTGGGGTTACGGTTATTAAATAAATATAAATCTGAAAGAGCGAGAGAAAGAGAAAGAGGAGGGAGAGGAAAAGAATCACATAAACATTATTCAGAATTGAAGAGAGAAGTTACAATGTTAATTACGCCAGTAAAACGCCACTAAACGAAAGAATTAAATAATTCATACTTTAGCATTTTCATATTTTAAGTGAAACAAACAGCGCACGTTGTTATGATTTTTTTATGGATTCTGAATAAAATAACCGGAAAAAAACGCGTTCTTTCAACAGAAAAAATATCTAGAATCCGGATCTAGTTGTCGGTTAATGCACGGCTGCCTCGCGGGATTTCAAATCGTACTAAAAAATTCCATGTATAAGAATAATGAAATAAGGATCCCGTATTTTTCTCATATACGAGAATAATAAAGTGCGATTAGCCTTGTGGACATTTTTTAAAATTATCATAATGATCGTTTGCAAGCACGCATAACCGTCACGCGCGGAATGTTGCCGATGGTTGGATGCACCTGCACGTACCTTTCAAGCAAATCTTGTTCCTCTTGAAGACCAATATGGTGTCGTTGTATCTAGTGCCGGGCGGCGCCGTGACATTCAATCTAAGCGCTAAAGGAATTTCAGCGCTAACGACACCCGAGCATGGTAATCTGATCCTGAAAACCTGCAGAGTGACCGGTACTTCGCCTTGGGCAGACACGTTTACCCTTGGTGGTAGCAACGCCATCATCCCAGAAGATGGTCCACCTGGTACGCCCACCACATCGTAATCCAGTTCCATCGAATATCGTAACTAAAAAAGAAGATCCCTCAAATAATTTGATCGTTTGGCAGACAAGAATCTTATATACGTATATTGTATCATCGTAAATATCTATAATTCTTCTCTCTAAAGCGCACTTCAGACGATCTATAAATTCGCGACCAAATTCAAGATAAAATTCTACTTATAATTTTGTGTATCGCATATCCTAAATATAAATGTGTAATTGTGTATCCTGATATATTTTGTATATACGTGAATTTTATACTTTTTAAATGTTTTCGTTACACGCAAAATTGTAAATAGAATTTTCTGTTCCGAATTTGATCGTAAATTATAGGTCGTTAAAGTGGACTTAAATTTTTAGAATCTTATTCTGAAGTGTGAAATCTCACTCTTAAAAATTGAAAATTGAACCACTCTTTTTCAAAGCTGGCTTAATTTTTACTCTTTAGAGGGAGATTTCACTGGAAAAAATTTTTAAAAATTAACATAGGCAAATTCTTAAGAAGTCATTTATAGGCTCGTGTTTCAACACAAACTTCCTTCTCGCGCGTCGATATTTCGTATCGGAAAAGTATTCCAGTTATCGTCCGCCGGACGATATGCCGACACGTAATAAAAATAGCGCGCGACGCCCATAACTCATAAAATGCCAGACTCGCAGTCCCTTCTCACGATCACCGCATATACGATTGCGCATATTAACGTTATAGATATATGAATATATATCGCCGCCGTATCGGTCGGCATGCGATATTTTACATTAAATCCCACACGTCGGTCTATTCGTATTTACTGCCACCTATCTCGTAACCTTCGAGCCCGAGTCGAGCCAAGTCCGCATCCTCAGGTAGTTGCGATCCTGGTAGGCACGACTTCACCACCCCCATTCTGTCATTCGAGATTGGTCCTTATGCGACGAGGGAAGGACGAGACGGGGTGACGGCGACTAGTGTGTTCAGACACGCCACAAGTTTTATGAGGTGGCATAAATAACCTGGTTAGTGCTTCGTGATGCGGTGTCAACGGAAAGGCGACTCCACCCTCCCGGCTCTCCGGTAATCGTCGCGCTGGAGGGTTGCGGTGGCGTGACACCTGCCTATCGTACCCCCATAGCGCACTCGAGATCGCGTACCTCTCTTTCTTTTTCTTTCTCCCTTTTAATATTTATTATTTTTTTCTATTCTAAATCACACGTACACGCGTCATGAGCGAGATGAATGGACCATGCACGCGTGTCACGACACTCCCCGTGGAATATCCGTGCATAAGATAGCACGTATATCCCTCCTCTCGTTTGTATCAAGACTGTCAAGCAACTCTTAGATCACATTTCACATAGTCGGGTCTTTCCCTTTAATTACAGAAAGTGGCTCAATTCACGGTGGACGATTTATTTTGATTCAAGGATTGCAAAGGTATCACGCGAGTAATTATTCATAGTCGTTGATGTCGCGATAGAAAGAGATCGTGAGAGAATTATGGCTTCGAGTTATCTTTAACAGATTCTATTACTGTAAATTTAATTACAGTTAAGTATTTATGCTAAATAATTTTTTTACGTTTACCAAGAAATGTAAACAATCAATATAAATTTATTTTTATGTAATTAATTTGATACTTTTTGTATAGAATCAATTGCAGTGCATATAACAACTTTTTTTAAAAGAAACTATTCAACAAACTTTCCGTCGTAAATACAGGGGGGCAGTTAAAGCTCTCTCGGAAGAGTAGACAAATGACGAATGGCATTTCCGATTTTCTTCAACAGGCACGCGAGCTTTTTCATACTGAACGCTCTCGCCCTGGCATTTGTTCTAATTGACGGTAACTTAATGACGATGCGGTTGAATCGAGGACGCGCTGTCGAGGGTGGTTTCGAGACGGGACGCCATTTGCCTTGTAATCGCTTCTCGAGGGTGGCGATGACGTGACATCTATCCGTCGCGTACGACCTGCCAGAGAATAAAACGTGTTTTCACCGTTCTACCTACGCGACGGGTAGTAATTGACAGAAGTGCCTCGTTCTCTCGTCGAAAAGCTACCCTTTTCTTTCACTGCCGCACCGCTCTTTTCTCCCACGATAAATCAACTGCGTCCTGGCTAAACGCGCTCACGTCTCTCGGAATTGCTCTTCGAACTCTCGTTCGGTGTGAGAGAAACGGTCGATATCGCTAAACAAATCTAGATTGATTTGTGGTGTGCTGCAAATGTATTTTATGACGCGAGACAAGAGTTATGGCAAGACAAGAGTAGAATTAAAACAGAAAGTATCAATAACGTCAATTCCAACAAATCATAAAAATAGTCGTGTAGCAATCAATAAAGCTGAAGTAATAAAAATTTCTTTTCCTTCTTTTTCTTCCTCATATAGTAATCATTTAATTTAATTACAGGAGAAATAATATATTTCTTTTGTAACATTATTACATTTGACAAAACAGTAACAAAAAAATAAATATAAATTAATTCCTAAAGCTCTTTAATAATACAAGATTAAAACTTTTAAAGAGTCAGTTTTGATGATGATGTCTGGATTATAATTAATATCAGAGTTTTTTCCCTCTTTTTTTTCTTTTTCTTTGCGATTAACATTTTAGGTGTATTAAAAATTATTCATCAATTTCAATATAATTGACACTGAATGATCAAAAACTGATTTTAAACCGATAAAATTTAAGTTTGCAATGGTGAATTTTTGTTTTAGTGAGCTACCTTCTATTACAATAAACTGTTTTTACTCCCCCAACAAAATTTATCTTTTAATAATTTTTTAATACATTTTAGATTGTTATTAGAGTTTGTTTTTATTATATTATAGTTTCCGTTAATAAATGGAAATGGCTCACTGAAATGAATTAGTTTGTAAAAAAATTTTTGTAATTACAACATCATATTGTCTTTGAGGATGGCTTAAAAGTGAGTCGAAACATGTAAGCGGATTAATTATTATTAAAGTTAACCATATTGGTTTGCACAAGAATTACTATGTTTGACTCCTATTGCCTTGTTGTATCCAACCATTTTGTAACCAAAAAATAGTAGTAAATTTATTCTTTGTCCAATCATGCATTGAAAAAAAAATTAATAAGTTTTAATAAATATTTATTTAAAAAGTACTAACGAAACATTTATTTACAGTAAATAAATATGTATTTAATAAAAAAAAATGATATTTAAATCAATAGTTCTCATCAAAATAAATATATATTTACATTTAATAAATATTAAATTAGTATTATACTATTCAAACAAATATATTTATCAAAATTTAGCAATTTTTTTCAGTATGAAAATACAATACAATTTTTTAAAAAAGAATTTTATTTTGCGTCATATTGATCGAATTTAGCATTGTCACTTATACTAGTGTCTGTATTACATGTTTTTTCATGAAAATTCGCGGAATAAATCGCAGATTTTGATCCTCCTCGTTCGATAACCTTCGAAAGAGAGAAAAAGAATGACAGAATAGCGTAGGGTGAGACTCGAGTGATTTCCTGCAGCTGTAAGCGTTTGCTTAATATCTAGTCTCGGATTCCCGTAATAGCATAAAAATGTTTGCCCAAGAAGCGTCTGCTCCTCTCGTCATGCGCCCTTCTCGAATCCAGAAAGAACAGAACCATGGGCGCCGACATGATTTCAGCGAAAATGGCGCATGAGAAAACTTTTCTTAAATGGAACTTAGAAACTTTTCTACTTATATTTATCAATTAAAGAGACACTATAAGCAATATATTTTTTTAAATTAACTTTCGACATACATGTTTCATTTCCCAATGTATTTTCGTACTTTACTCATTAAAACGACTTCGCGAGATTCACCATTACCCTCTTCAGTGTGTCCCTGAATTTCAGGTAATTTGTATTCCTAAGGCTAGTTACAAGTGTCTCCGTTAAATTTTTCACACCGATTTGATTTTTCAGTCTGAAACAATGAAGGGAGGATGCAATGCATCCCGTCGCGCTTCCCTGCGACGCCCATGAGCGCGAGAGATCGCGTGAATTGCGATCCATCAACCTTCTTCTGTATTTTTCGCGTGTCTCGTGCACGAGAGTGTACATATAAGAGTGCACATGTGAGCTGAGCGTACACGCGTGTTTCTGTGTACAAAGAGTAAACTTCGATTCTGGAGAGACGACGAGAGGCGACGTGCACCACCGCCATTGTTGCTGTCGATGAAAAGGAAGTCGTATAACACGAGGGAATCCTATCGTCCGACACCAGGAAGGAAACGCCCGTGGCTTTTAAAGGGACGATGGTGTTTCCCCCGCCCATTCGCGTGCGGTCTCCCCCGCCCTCAATTTATACCGAAATTATGCCGCGATTTTGTATTATCGGACAGTACCGGGGAGAATATTAAAGGACGAAGACAGGCTGATTTATCCCAGAATTATTCCCGGCTCGTATTATTCGCGTCCTTGTGTTATTCCAGTGAGCGAGCCCGCTGGTTGATTCGGCTGGATGCGCGTGAGCGATGAAAAATGTGCGGCCATGCGAAAAGTACGATGATAAACGCGGCATGAAGCGTACAGAAAAGGGTCAACGCCGCCGATCGCGGCTTCGGTGATTAATCGTGGCGCCAGGATTTTCGAGATAGATTTCAATATCGCGGATCAGTCGAGCGTATGTCGTGAGCTCTAATAAGTTTAGACATGATATTTCTTATCGATCCTTGACACGCGCTGCTACGTTTTTACTGAGTTATATATAATATATAGAGCAAGTATTAAACACTTCCATTACTCATGCGATATAACGATAAATATAAGCAAGCTAAAATAAAAATTTTAGCAACTATATAAAATTGTACATTTAATAAAAAGATAAAATCAATTGAATTTTTTCATTTTAGATAAATATTAATTAAAATAAGCTACTTTAGATTTTAATCTGTGTTCAAGCAATTTATTGTTGTTAAAAGCATTCAATCTTTTGTCATATTGAAAATTCATCCGATTCATTGTTTTAGAAGGCAATAATGTTACTTCCATTATCATAATAGTGGATTTATAGCACGCGCGCGTATCGAATATTATTTTTAAATTGGGAGAAAAAAACGTTAAGCAAATACACCGAAACGTAGTTACGTCGCATATATTTTCGCATAACTAAAAGTACATGGCTTCAACCGATATCCATTGGTGCATAAGCCACGAAATTAGTCACGTGTCGCTAAGCACTCGAAGCAACGATCGTGTAATTTTTATGGGAATTTTTTCGATCGATCTTTTACACGATTGAACCCGTACGGTTTCCTCTCGTATCGTATCGTACGGTCGATTAAAACAGAATTTTCGAGTCCCATAGATATATGTATCTGCTTTCATTTTAAATTTAAATATGGCAGGGCAGCAGTATTTTTCGTTAATCATGCAATTTTAAATTATAAATTAAAATCTCATTCACTTCATAATAATGATGACAATTTTCATACACATAAAATCTGATTAAATCGTACAATTTTATAAGACACAATCATAAATGTAATATTTTAATAAGCTAACATTAAAAAGATATTTTATTCAGAATAGAATTTTTCTTATAATATATATATTTTATGTATAAGATATTTTATAGAGATATTAATTAAATCTGATTCTCGTTTGCACGCCACATTTTTTACAATTTATCTGAAGACAAATAAAAAACTCGATATTAATAATTATAATAAAATGAATTTTGTTAATTTCTTCTTTAATTAAATTATTTTGGATATATATAAATATATCTTATCGAGATAATTCATCAAAGATATCAAAGATAATTTATATAAGCAATATCGAGGTTTTTATTTATCTTCAAATAAACTGCAAAATGAGCAAACGTGAATCAAATTTAAATAATGTTTACAAAAATATCTACAAACAAGTCGAGAAATGATCGCGAAAAAACATAGCATATAACAAGTTAGCGATGCCTTACGAGATTTCTTCTATGATTTTCTTCTTACTTTCAGCGTGCAATAACGAAATGCCATTGGTTTTTTTGCGTGTCCACTCTCCGTAACGCTGTTGAAAACCCTCGCACTTGAACTGCGATGAACGAAAGTTTCGAGTTTACGCTTTGATTCGGTTCCCTTTTCTTTGACCGATGGCCTTTAACCACAAGAAATTAAATCGGAGCCTTTGACAGAAATAGCATAAGAGATTCGCGGTATGTCGAGAATTTCTCAATAGGTAAAGGTAACGCATAAACGAATCTCCAAATTGCTTTTAAAAATATATCAAGATGCAATTCGCATTTTTTGTTTTATTAAATGAATAAAATAAAAATGTATAAGCACAGCTTCGATCGATCATGAAAAAAATCGAAAAATTTTTGAAAAAAATGAGACCATCGATTTATTTTATTCATAATATTTACCGATTGATTTTAAGCAGCTTCATTAAATAATTAGAAATAAAAAAAATATGGAATTAAAATTTTCGATAGAAAGAATACGAGAAGCAGCTGTAAATCGCGGGCAACGTCGAGCATCGCGTGCATGCGAACGGAAACCCCTTAACATCCCTCTCGGCATCTACTCGCAGGTCGCTCTTTAGAGGCACGCAAAGGACGCTTAGTCTCTCCATAATATCTCAATCGCATATATACGTATATAGCCGTTAATGCTTTTATACGTAGATAGACTGGTTGCCCGAGAGGTGAGGCGAGGCGGTGCCACTTCCTTTTGGACAGCGTTTATACGAAGGCGTCTTAATGCCACTTCCGACGACACGATGAATTAATCACCCTCGTTCCAGAGCCGCCTTTGACTACCCCTCCCTAGCCTAGTTGCTTCGTAGGCAAATGAATTAACAACAAGGGAGAACGGAGTGAAGAAAACCTCCTTCGCGGAAACTGTTAACATTAACGTACCGGGAGGTGCAATGACACTGCCAGTACATGAGATTAATTAAAGATAACGGACATAAAAGACATATATATATATATATACGTGTGTATATAATTGATTTATATTCCTATTGCGAATAAACGAGTATTTTCTCGAGTTCAAAGAAACGGTAAAACGCGGGAATGAATAAAAATTTGCGGAAGGACTACAGATTAAAGAATTAAATAATTAAAGAATTTGAAGTAAGATTCTTTGTGCTTTCCTTTCTTTCCACTCCATGATGTATATAATTCGATTATTACATCTCAGCTCTCTTTTTATGATTGAAAATTTTCTAATCGTAAAATAATTACGTGAATAATATTATTGTGCATTTAAAATTTCTTTGCGAAAACTCTATTTTGGAATTTAAAGGTTGCAATATGAAGCAACTCTTTAATAACATCGTTTATGTATAGAAGTTATTTTAGCAAAATTCCATGTCCTTTGCTTAATTTTGCCAAAAGATTATTTCTGTATTAATCTTCGAAATTATGCTACCGCGACGTAAATGACGACTTAACGAGCGGTTTAACGCTTTAATAATTAGCTCGACTGTACTGTCCCGAAGAGAACAAGAACGTCGTATAAAGGGTGCAAGCGAAGCAAGGGCTGTTTGCACCCTCGGTGTTAACGCAATATACTCGCTCTAGGGCGCGATGCACTTAGCATGTGTACACGAGTGTTGCCCGTCTGCGGGCTGTCTGTCCACGTGCATCCATTTTCCCTTATAAGCTCACAGCTAGTGCCTACGGCCAGTTCTCCTCTTCCTTTATTCTTCTTCATCGTTAATGATACGTGTTTTTTGTAGCTACTAAAATAAATTATTTACTTGGATGCTGCAAGAAATAAATACAGCTGTAATTTAATTAAGACGCGCTCACGTAATTTAAAAACATGTATTTATTTAATATATTTCTAGCGTATTAATTTAATTTAATTCGTTTAAAATTTATATTTTTACTTTTTATTTCTATTTCATTTGTTTCCTTCTTTGTTTCTTCTATTCCGCTATAATGTACAATTATGCTGCATTAAATGCGTTATGTACGATTATGATTTTGACACTTTTGTCGCGCTACATATCACCGCACCAGTCCCTTATTCATTTTCTTGAACTTCATATTCCCAGGCATCACTTGTCTTCGTTATCTCTATGAAATATGAAATCTCTTGCCTCCATAACGTGCCATCTGCTTTCATACTCCTTTACTTTCGCTACCTATTCATTTTTCCTTTAGTGT
>Ga0157364_1009289_pt1 | contig 10187 bp, 8 predicted proteins | sample AttsexASBM2_FD_111476 | JGI IMG/M metagenome (GOLD analysis project Ga0157364, IMG submission 111476) | Fungus gardens microbial communities from leaf cutter ant in Ribeirão Preto, State of São Paulo, Brazil - Atta sexdens ASBM2 | ecosystem: Host-associated > Fungi > Mycelium > Unclassified ... | reverse complement strand
GCGTGCGTGGGTGTGTGTGTGTGTGTGTGTGTGTGTGTGTGTGTGTGTGTGTGTGTGTGTGTAAAATGAAGTTATAGTTACAAGTTACTTTTTTAATAAATTTACTGGTAACTGCGTTATTTTTTTTGTAACTATAACAATAACGTAGTTACATTTTTTAATGGTAACAAAATTTTACAGTTACTTTCATCGTTTGCACTGGACACAGTTCGATTGGAATTAGAACTAGATAGAAGTAGAATACTCCGCTATTTTGATCATCATTTTTCAAAAATCATCGATTAAAAAACGGAAAAATAATTAAAAGACGTCTGCTCCCTCCCTCCACTTAATCTTAATGAAAAATTTATATAATAAATATATATATATATATAAAATATATAAATATATAAATATATATATATATATATAAAATATATAAATAAATAAATATATATATATATATATATATATATATATATATATATTAGGTAGTAAAAAAAATACATTATTTTTGCATGAAATTGAATGGAAAATAATGGATTTCTTTTTACTACATCTAATATATATATATATATATAATAATGCGCTATTTATACGCTATCTGTAAAAAAAATTTTGCACTCATTTTGTTTAACTGAAAAAAAAATTTTTTGTGGCGCTAAATAAGTCAGCCGGCCCCCCTCTCATCCAAGATGTTAAAAACAATCGATTTGAAAAGTTAAATACACAGAATTTATGCACTATTTATGCGCTATCATATGCACATAGTTTTAATTTTTGTGCTGCAACCCTTAAGGTACTTTCCTCTTGGAGCGAACAGACATATTTAGCCCTATGTCGTTTAAAATTGCAAAAATAAATACTCTGACTGTAAAACTACTATTCATGAAACAGAAATATGTTCTAAAAGACATTGTTACTTTCAAATTGCCGGCAAACACTAAAAACCGAAAAGAATGATGTTGAATACTTTACGGCAGCAAGCTCCCAAGATAATCAATGGTTGAAATACAATAATTTAAGAAATTAACCAAAAACTTCCATCTAATTACAAAGCAAATGCACAAGTTGTTATATGCACAAGTTGTTATATCATTTAAAGAACAGACAAATTTATTTTATATTTTTATAAATTCATTTCAAAAACAAAAAAATTCACAAATAGAATGAAAGTTATTATCAATCCTATTTATTACATTTACTGATTTAATGCATCTTTGATTTTTACTTTCCACAAAATTCTTTTATATCATCTCTTATTTTTTAATAAGAACGCAATTGAAATTCATAGCACATAAATCAAAAATAGACTTCCCAATAGTTATTAAGCATGTATTTTCACAATTTTTCATGATTTATAAATATTTTGAAATATTAATGTTTGCTCCAAGAGGAAAGTGCCTTAAGAGTTACAGGGCAAAAATTAAGACTATATGCATATAATAGTGCATAAATTCTGTGTATTTAATTTTTTAAATCGATTGTTTTCAACGGATGGGGAGCCTATCTGACTGTTTAGCTCAGCTTCTCCACAAATTTTTTTTCAGTTAAACGGAATGAGCACAAAAATTTTTTTGCAGATATAGACAGCGCATAAATAGTACATTATTATATAATTTTTTCATAAAGAAATTTTTTTTAAGATTTGGTTAAATGGGGAAGGGGCAGATAGGAAGACGTAACTAGTTATTACTTCAAGTAACAAGTAATTGTAACTTGTTACTTTTAAAAAATAACTTTTCATTTCTTGATGAAATTGTACTGATAGGTCTTTCCATTTTGTTTGCACCTCAAACTATTTAGAACTGTAGCATTTTTCAATTTTTTCGAATTTATTAAGAAAATAATTTTATTTTTCTTCAAATTATTTTATGAACTACAAATAAAAATTTCTTATTAAAACCTTCGCTCAATTGATTCCCTTATCACTTTCATTGTACCATTTATAAACTTTTCTTTACTTATATCTGTGTTTATTTTGTTTCTAGATATAAAAAAATTATTTAACAAAATTAACATGACTTAATAATCGCATTAAAAAAAAATATACTTTCAAATAACCTTTTTTAAACTTTCATTAACATCGCGAAAGAATATACAAGCAACAATATACACATTTAGTACTAATATTTTATACTATAATATATTGTATATACGAAACAGTTCAAATTAAACTATTATATTATATTATATTATATTTGTGCAAAGTTTAATTTGCCAAAAGCTTAAAAAGTTATAATTAAAAATATATTTAGGAAATACTGCCATTTTGACAAATAGATTTAGCTGTACGTACAAATAAAGAAACTTTTTCTAACTCCGTCATTAATGAGAGATTACATAACATACTTATCCAGATCATAATATATGAAATGGAAGATTATATTCAGCAAGCAAAATCAGAAGAAAGGAACACCTTTCAACGATATATCAATAAATGCAAATTAGTTTACGGTACGACAATGTGTTTCATAACCGTGACAGCTATAATAGTGTCATTCGGACCATTATTCTTAGCTCAACCCTTTCCAATCGAAGTTGAGTATCCATTCAATGTGAACAAACAACCACTGAGAACTATTATTTACTTGCATCATATGATAATTATATACCAAAGTCGTGTCCAAGTATGTAGTAATGTCTTCGTAGCTCTTCTGCTTTGGTTCACAGCAGCAAGATTCGAGATTCTATCCCATAAATTTCAGAAAATTACAAGCATCTCAGAATTTACAATCTGTATACAGTTGCATCAACGGCTATTACGGTAATAAATTATATGTAAATATAATATATGTAATGCAATGGCACATAATAATCTCTTTAAAAATAATTATATACTTGTATGTACAATACAAATAAGCGAAGAAGACTATATAGACTTTATTTGATCAAAGCGAGTCTAGATGTCTAATAATATTTTTTATATTTTTTTACAAAGAATTTCACAATTTCTAATTCAAGCAAACTATGAGCATATCAGTTTTAAAACATGGTCTTAAACTGAAACTCGGGACATCAACTATTGCTTGCTATCCAGTCTGAAACTCAATATTATATCGTCCGAACCGACGATCTACTAACCTAAAGACATTAAGGAAATTCCCGATTTAATAGACTTCTACTTATCAAAGGGAATTGCGGATTCGCTTACTGACTGTTTTTTTTAGTTTTGACCTCTCATAGGATCATTCGCCGGTTATAATTATATTCAACAGAAAAATTATGAATGTAGATAAATCATGTAAACTTCATAATCATAAAAACTGAAATTCTTTTAGTCAACTAATGTCTTCCTTTCTAAACACCAAACTATCTTTGAAAACCAATAATGACATTATAGAAGCTGTGGAACATTTCAATAGCTGCGTACAACAATCAGCTTGGATTTCTACAAATGACATAATAACTGTATACTCTCAGACAATAAGAGAAATAATAGCTAAAAAAAGAAAAACAAAAAAAACTAAACTGGATTACGTTATATCACAAATTAAATTGATACATAATTTAATATTACTGATATCAATTATTAGGCACTAATAATATCTGCCTTAACCAAATATGGTCTTCTTCGCTTAATTGTATTGAACATCTCTCGACTGATTTTCACTTATAAATATTAATTATATTAATTATATAAATAAATATTAATTATATAAATATTTATTATATTTGTGTAGCTTTTTTGGCTGAAATTTTTAGCTGATATTATACAACCAAAACATCTTTAAACTTGTGTATTCATATTATTTTTTATTAACTAACGCATAATTATAATTAATTCTATAATAGAATATACAACAGTAAAATTAATAAAAAACTGATAGTAATTAACGGCTAATTACAGATATGCAAAAGATGTTACTATGACAATTCGATATGTAGCATTGTCAACGATAGGTTTTAGTACCATAGGAGTAGTATTTAGCGGTTTGACTTTTTTGAGCGTGAGTCATATGTATTTCATCTTTTCATTGCATATAGCTGTTCATTGCATTAGTTACGTAATTTATGTGTGAATATCTTAATTAAAAATAATAGAAACATATGAGACGATCTTGTTCGCTTGCAAATTGATTGCCTTTAATATCGTTTGCCAATAGTTCGTTTGCTCATTTTTGCGCACAAATATAAAATTAAATAAGAAAATAATTCGTTGTAAAGTAGAGAATTTGTTTTAAAACAGAGAATTCATTCGTTTTTAAAATAGAAAATTTTGTATTTTAAAACATAATTTGTGTTTTTAAAACAGAGCATATGTAATCGAGCTGTAGGCAATAATTTTAATGCGCAAACAAATTGTCGGCAAAAATAATGTAGGCAAAGGATGTTGTAGACAATCAATTTGTAAGCAAAAGAAGCCATCTTGTTCGTCGTACAAACGCATTTAATATTTTATGTAATTAATATTATGAAAATTAGATAAATAGACACGACTTAGACATTACATAATTTACTAAAAAAAAATTAAAATTATTTTATTAATTTAGAATTGTAGATATTGTGACCAATTTTTTTCTTCCTATCACAAATACAATCTAAATTTTGTATTACTTATATTAAAACATTATCTTGCACAGAAACAACCATTAACTGTAAAAACCCAATTTTTTGGCGTTGCCGCATCCTCAATTGTAGAGGTTTTTATCTGTGCATGGCCAGCTGATTATTTATTGCGCACGGTAAGACACAGCAACATACATAAAACATAAGAAAAGACATAAAAAGGATTTATATTAAAGGATTTATATTAAAATAAAATGGAAATCAAAATTGCAATAAATTAAAAATAAAAATATAAAATATGTATAAATTTCAGAATAAATATATAGATATACATTCTTTTAATAATTAATATAACTGATGCGATCTATAATCACATTTTCATCTTGTAAAAAGAATATATTAATAACTGTATTTTTAATCTGGGTAAAATTTTCTTATGTTTTCTTTTTTTTTTTAATATTTCAGAGCAATGACATTGGTTATGCTGGATATGAATCGTCGTGGTACAGTAAAGATATATCTTTACAGAAGAATTTATTATATACTGTGTCGAGATGTCAACATCCTGTAACTCTAACTGTGCCATGTCTGCTACCGACTCTTTCACTTAATTATTATGCCTCTGTAAGTCTATCTTAAATTAGAATATTTACAGGAGTTATTCTCAGTGGTTTAATTTTCAATAATCTTGTATGATGTAATCTTGATGGATGTAATAATTTATGAAGAGTGTTAAAGGTATATATCGATTTTTGCCCCCAAGTGTTACATAGACTAAGATAGTCGGTGATCTTTATTTGCACAATTCTAGTTAGAATAATGGTTTTGTAATTATTAATGTACATACATGTTATGTCATTTCTTATTATTTTAAATTCTAGCAATATTCATTCCTTCTCGAAAAAATTATTATTGTTTTGTGTCATTTATAATTTCAAACAATGATTTTCAAGATTCATTTATTTTACACTTGGCGGCGAAAATCAACAATATTTAACACCCTCTTTTATTATTTTTTTTCAACATAATAATTTCTTATATCTATATATAATTTTAAAATAAACAATGATAGATTAAAACATTATTTGATAAATAAGATGTTTGTGTGGATTTATAATAATTTACAATCATTATTAAACATTACTGATACTTAAAATAATAAAAATTATATATTTATATGTAACAGTTTTTATCAACTACGTTTTCCTATTTGACAACATTTCGAGCAATGCTTGCTAAGAAAGATGGACTGCAAATGTAATCTACTGTATGTATTATATTTTTTTAAGAATTCTATTATATGTATTATATATTTCTATGAAGAAAATTGACGAAATAAAATTGAAAATATTTTAAATCATAGGGTAGATCGAAATAATTCCGTCAATTTCAACTTTAAAGTAATGTGCAAATTTACAATAGTAAACAATCTCTCTTTGTTGATAGTCGTCGTAAAAGTTTACCAGCACTTCTTCGCTTCACAAGTACCTCTAAGGATTTATTAATTATTTCTTAATTATTAAATTCTTAAAATTATTTTAAAATAATAATCACAAAAATTTTTCACAAAAAACAATGATCTGTAATGTTTTTCGTTAAAAATCCTGAGACCTACATTATCCACTGAGAATTCAATACGGAAACATTGACAAAATTTACATTTGTCAATGTTTAAATTGCAACAAAAATATAGTTACAATGTTAAAAAACAACTCTTTAGATTTAATTTAGTGCATAAATTTGTAATTTATAAACTTTAAAACAAATAAAACTTAAACAAATGAAAATCATACAATAGAATGCTTCATACTTTCAATATCCATCTAAAAACAAATTAATAATCTTTTATAAGAGATTAATTATAACAAAATTTCAAATGAGATCCACATTATCAGATTTTTTCCTTTCTTATATATTTTATAATAAAATATATGTTAATAGATAAAAAATTTATAACTATATGCATAATTTATTTTCGGGAGTTTGTATGTGTCTGCCCAATTCATTATTTAATACATGTCATACAATGTAATTTAACGGCATATTTACATTAAAATCGATATCGCCTTTTGAATGTACATATTTTAAAATACAAGTTATCATATTTATTTATTTAATTATGGATTTGGATTTCATGCTCATCGGCATGAAATCTATAATTCAAATAAGATAACTACACATGTATTTATCATCAAGTTCCGGATCATTTATACATATACAATTATTTCTCTCCATTAAATATTATAAATAAGTTAATATATCAAATTGTTATGTTGATGAATTGTTTTAATTTTTTATAATAAAAAATAACATTTCTATGTCATATATTTATATAGAATATTTTATTTGTAAAAATTTTTAATTATATTATTAAATTAACTATATTAATTATATTAACTATATTATTCTAAAATTTTTATTTGAAGAGGATTTCGTTTACCCACAAAATAATTGCTTACAACTTCATATTGCACACAGCGCATTGTATACGTGACGTATGACGTATTGTACACAGCCCATTGCAAACGCGATTACATGTACCTACGTGACCGTGTATTGCACACATGCTGCTTACGCATTGTAAAACTTCTCTTCATGTGGAAAGTTGTAAACCCATATCAAATCATAAAATGGACCTCGTTTTGCCTCACCGAGCAATGTGATGGATCTCAAATCTAAACCATGTAGAACCGCACTTCGAATAAAAAATTGAAAATCCTGCATAAAATACCGTACAATTATAAACGTTCTTTGTTACAATGTGCATGTACACAAAATAATTATGTACCCAATCCGATCATGTGCGCGATACAGTTATGTATGCAACACGATTATGTGTATTCGAAACTGCAGTAAGGAATCGTTTTGTTAACAGAATTTCACCGGTTCATTGTCTTTTTTTTCATCGAATTTTCTTAGAAATTTTTCCGAATACTAACTCATACAATAATTTTAAATTCCAACGTGGAATTAGTGTAAAGAAACGCAGTATTATCCTCATGATGGATTTATTGTACCCACCTATAGCCTATATTGCACTATCCATCTATTTCCTTGATGTGAAACATCAAATCTTCCCTTTTTTCAAAATTATATACAAAAGTCTTGCGAGCGTGAAATCCTTATTTCCAATACAGGGTATCATTTCAGTGAAACATATGTTACTTTCTGAATACTTACTTCCTATCGCAGACAGGATATACACTTATAAAATTACTATGTAGAGTACAATGAAGAACGTTATTGCGCGTTGAAAGTCTATAAGTTAAAACTGTTTTATTGAAATTTGTATAGCGATATAAAATTACGTATAGAATAATAAATAGATTAAGTAACGTAGAATTTCTCGGTAATATGTGAATAGATAGGATATATGTTGTATATTCGAGAAATCTCTTTTTAATAGATCTCTTACCTACTGATATTTAGAATATCTAAACACCCTAAGTACGTAACATTTTTTAGAAATTATACAGAAATCTTACTATGCATACATATTTTTTTTAAAGCTTTTATAGGTAGAGAACGTTACTCCTTATTCAAACACGCAAAGCTGTTCGTTTTTCACATACATTGTATTATCACATCATAATAATTTTACGTATACTTCACGCGAAACGGAAAAACGCAAGAATACGTGTTCTCCTACAGTAACTCCCCTTTACAGTAACACCCTTTCATCATATTATTGCAAACACATGGAACGTATCCATTAAGCAACGGCTCGCAAAAGAGTTTTCATTTCCCATAATATCAACTTGCAGTACATTTATAACATACACAGCATTTATAACATACACAGCATGACTTCAGTCATGCGAAAAAAAGTAATGCTAAAAGAAGTAATCTCCGCTGTGAAATTAAGTGTGTTCCTAATTTGGTGTTGGCCTTTGCCACAAGATGCGACAAAATTTAAAATGTTTTGTATGACATTATATCATTGTTTGAGCATAATTGTAACAACAGGCCTAAAATTACCATTAATATACGGTATCACAAATCATCTTGATGATCCTCCTGTGTTAGTAAACCAAATTCTTATATTAAGTAGCATCATTCACACGACTTTTAACTTTATTTTTCACATAACTCATTATCATCATATACAGGTAATTAATATTTAACGTCAAAAAATTTACGTGCAAATTAATTACAGATTCACATTTTACTACTACATTTTATATGTATCAATTATTTCAAATAATATTTGCAGATTGCTACTTTTGAAATAGTAAATTTTTGCAACGTGATGAAACCTCATGAAGAAGTTGTGATTCAACGATATATTGATAAATGTATTATATTTCATGGTACATCTATATTTATTTTTTACTGGCTTACGTTCATAACTATCGCAGTGATACCTGCTTTACAAAATCAACCATTTCCAACATTGGCCGAATATCCATTTGATGTATCTTATCAACCAGTAAAAACAATAATTTTTATACAACAATCTATGGCCGGAATAATGGTAGCAGGACAATTATGTATGAATGTTTATATGGCAATGTTGCTTTGGTTTGTATCCGCAAGATTTGAGATACTGACTGAAGAATTAAAAAAAACTGCAAATGTCTATCAATTGTTTGAATGTATTAAAAAACATCAAAAATTACTAATGTAAATATTACAAATATTACCTTACGTAAGAATAATCTAGTTAGAAAGATTTAAATAATCCTATTGTATGCATTTATTCAGTTATGCAAAGGAAGTTACAAATGCTGCTCGTCCTTTCGCATTTACAACTATATATTGTAGCACGATTAGCTTAATAGTAGTCTTTCTTTTGCTCATTAGTGTAAGTATATATAATATTATAAAAATATATTATACTTGAATATTATACTTGAATATTTTCTTCTTTAAATTTGTACGTAAATCAGGAATCACAGTAGTGTCTCGGCGCTAAGACAAGCGCAGCGACCCTGCCGTGTTCCTTTACGCGAGACTGCGAGTTGTAGGGGACCGAAGTGTATAAATATGGTCATCAAATATACTCAATTTTATCGTATCCTTCCATCGTACCCTCCATTATAATATTTTTATGTACTTATGTAAAAAGAAGACATTACAATTACTTAAAAAAATTTAGTATATAAGAACATTAACATGAAATAATGTACCAATCAATTGTTTTAAACAGCATCAACCTATAGCACTAATATTCCAGTTTTTCGGATTGGGTGTAATAGGAATAGCAGAAGTATTTATATATACTTGGCCAACAGAACATTTGATGTATACGGTAAATAACTTATTACATTTTGTTATAATATAATTAATGATTTTAAAATATGTTTATTAACTAGAGTAAAAACGTCGCACAAACAGTATTTTATATACTCAAAAACAATCATTTAATTGAAGTATGGAAATGTTTACAAATTATTATAATGAGAAGTCAAAAACCAATAACAATGTCAATACCTTGCATTTTGCCCGAATTATCTCTTAATTACTTTACATCGGTAAGATCAAGTTCTAAGTTAATTTAAAAAATTAATTAAGTTTAATAACACATTATTTATATTAATTATTTGACATTATTCTCTTCCTCTCTCTCGCTCTTTCTTTATGTATATATGTATATGTATATATGTATAAATGTGTGTGTGTGTGTGTGTGTGTGTGTGTGTGTGTGTGTGTGTGTGTGTGTGTGTGTGTGTGAGTGTGTGTGTGTGTGTGTGTGTGTG
>Ga0157364_1009287_pt1 | contig 10188 bp, 3 predicted proteins | sample AttsexASBM2_FD_111476 | JGI IMG/M metagenome (GOLD analysis project Ga0157364, IMG submission 111476) | Fungus gardens microbial communities from leaf cutter ant in Ribeirão Preto, State of São Paulo, Brazil - Atta sexdens ASBM2 | ecosystem: Host-associated > Fungi > Mycelium > Unclassified ... | reverse complement strand
AATACTGAAAGAAATTAAATTATAAGCCTAACAGAATTGTATCTATTATTTATTCTTTACAGAAATTTGATATTGGATTAGTTATATTAAATATTAAAAGCACTAAACAACAGCTTTAATACTAAGAAACTGTTGTTCAGTGCTTTTAATTTTTAAAATAAGTAATTTCTCAGTGTTAACCTTCTAATATCACTTTGTGCTTTTTAAAGTATAGTCGAGTTTTCTAAAAATTTTTATTCAGATTTAAATATGTAAAAAATACAGTCTAGTTAGTATAATAAAAACTTATTTTTAATCTACCTTTAACAATAATAAAAACTAGACTGTATTTTATTTACTTTTTATAAGTGTACAAGAATTTTTTCAGATTCTTACGTAGGTCGGAGCCATAAAAAATATATGCTGTTTCCCTCAACTGCCCACAGTATAAACTATGCTCGAAAATTTCAGAGTGGTGTTGGAAAGTTAAATTGAAATTCAGTAAGGGCGGTTTATTTACCATCGCGCATCGCGTCCAACTTTGAGAAAAGGATGAGACATTTAAACAGGCGAAAATCGGTAATAGGGGACAAAGTCAGCGATTGAGTTCAAGTTCTCCTATCGGTCTTGGCCGCTTTGACCTAGATGATTGTAGACAATTCGATAGAGTGAGACAACTGTCTCTCGCACACGCGCACGGGATAGAGTCTCTTCTGCCAATTTAGTTGTTGGAAAGCTTGACTTTTAAAACTAGAACGTATACTTGTTCTTCAAGCCTAAATCGAGCAAGTTCAAATTGCCGCGAGGAATGACTCCTGCTGGTTGCATCCTCGACATTTCTGTCTAGGTGGTTAAAAGCTTGTTCAAGTTTCCGTCCTCGATTTCCTGCGCATCCATCCGTGTTGCCTCGTTCGTTCGCATGGAACGTACAATTGATTGTTCGTAATAACTTGTTCGTGACATCAAAGACATTTGACTGTCCGAAAATTCCAGTTCTCTGAGATCCATGGTTAATTCATTTTGCGGATAATAAACATGGGTTTATACAGAAAAGCCAGCACGGTGTAGAATGCCAGAAAGCGTAGATTTATTAGGGCATTCCCTTTTTGTGGGATTACAGTTCGTAAATAAATGCAGCGTGCCAATACGCTTTGTATTTCGACCTAGTTCACTATGGTTTTTGTAGCTAAAAAATGTGAGACAAGTGCGGAATTTGGTATATTTTTCTCAAATTGTAAGAACAACGCTATTTTCGTTTTTTGTACTTTTAGTTTTGTGTAACGATATTTTTTTATGTATATATTATCTTACAAAGTTGCGTATATTGTAGTATATACACATATAGTATATATTGGGTTGTCCGGAAAGTTCGTGTCGCAAAAGATTTAAATTTAATAAATGAAATAAAAAATTTAAATCTTTTGCGTTCAATTTTCCTTCAAAATCGACAAGAACTTTGCGGATAACCCAATACATGTATATTTTTTTACGAATGTCATGTATGCATTTTTAGATAAGGTTTTCACATACAACATTTAAAATAGCCTTGAATTCGTCTGTTGAAAATTCTTCGTGATGTCATGATTTTTATCATAAGGAAAATCACATTTGCCTCAATACAATTATACAATAGATCCCATAAAACTGCATACTTTTTCACTTTCAGTATATATATATATATTAGACCAACGAGTATTTATATACAATATTAATAAAATATCGTGTAAAAAATTTTCAGTAAAAAATATTTCTACGCGGAGATTGTGACAAAGTTGTAAAATTTTTTATTGTGTTTTATCTTTTCCATACCATGCTAAATACAAAATTTTCAAGCTTTGCATTATTTATAAAACCAACATTGCATTATTTAGAAAAATAATTGACTTTTTTAACATGGCAAAATAAAAGACACACATAAAAACAACAAATCATTTTTTCATTAGACGAATCAAGTGCCATCTAAATAGTTGAAAGCATGTGCCAAAAAAAACAAAGTATTTACCTTGGATGAATTAGCCTCAAAATTACATCATTCCTCGACTTCGCTTCATCCAATCCAATTCCGTCTGGCGAAGATTTTAAAAGTTTCGGCTACTTCATATCTTCTTATTCGGAAACTTTTCAAACGAATTCACGCATTGCATCACTCAATCATGTTCATGCTTCCTTCTTTAAAGTCTTATCTGTTAAAACTTTGCCACTACATCTACATCGTTGCAAGCATTTGTCCGCTTCGTGATAATATAAATTAAATTTGAAATTCAAACAGCTGGAGTTTAAGTTCTTTCTGGAAGACGACGATTCGCACAGCTTTACGATTGAGTTATTTTGATTTAAACGATACTTTATTTTGGTGAAAGTCTCTCAAGTGAAATTTGCACGAGAATAAGCAATCACCAATGTTAATTAGAAATTACATTGTTCGTTATACACTGAAAAGTGCATAATTTCAATATATTCGTCGCATGTTGTCTTCGCTTTAACACACTAAATTTCCGCGTGACACCACCTTGCAATTTCCTCACGCCTTTCTTACTCTAATATTTTTATAAACAGTTTATTTTTATAATCAAATTATTTGGCAGTATGCCTTTTTTTTAATTAAGAAAGTGAAAGGAAGAGAATTAATGCGAATGTTGACAAAGTCGGCTGTTAATTCTTGGGGAAACACGTGTACCTCTAACGTGCTATCTGTTTCCTTACGAGACTAGGAGCTTTCCCTAGCTTTTTGACGCATCAACAATCGCGTCGCTTTATTTGCACTACCACGAAAAAGGGAGGAAAAGTGGCAGTGTGGAGAAGAAGAGAGCGATCGCCCTGTCGGAGACACCGCGATCTCACTCGTGTGGTGCAACGCTCATCGCAAGGGGCGCGGCGTAACTGAGCTCGGCAAACCAACCCTCGTTCTCTGTCTCTGTCGGTGCCTCCCTCTCTCTACCCAACCTCGCTCTATCGCTTCTCCACCTCACCCCCTGCAACCACGTTTTCCCACTCTCACGCAGTCTCCGTACTTTCCTCCGCTCTTCTTCTAATGTTATTCCTTCTCTCTCATACGGTTTTTCCTTCCACCTTCTCTTCCTACATCGCACTTTTCTTCATCTTGCTCGATCTTGCGTTGTGACACGCGAAGCTTTCTTTCTTCTACGTTGCGGTTGGGAGCCTCTATTCTTTTTTTCAAGCTAATCCATCGTTGAATGCGGAGGCCAAAGACTAAGAGGAAAATGCATATTTTTCTAGCATATTTTTCTGTAATCTGTTTCATCTCTTTCTTTCTTGATATACCTTATACTTGATTAAATTTCGTTTTTTGTTCACGCACATTTTAATTATTCGTTGCAACTACAAAGTTCTAATTTTTTTTTTCAAAATAATCTATTGTTGAATTATGCAGAAACTGAAGATTAAGAGGAAAGTACTATTCTAGCATACTTTTCTGTACTTTATTTCATTTTTCTCTATATACACATCATTGACATCACTTTTCACTTTTCGTTCACGCGTGTTTAATTATATTTATCCTATTAATTTTTCTCTCGTTTGATATGATCAAAAAAAATTGTTAAATAACTTATTTTGAATGACAAACACTTATTGGAGAACCAATCTTCCATAGAATGAGTGTAATAAACGAAGATCAAGTGATCAAGGAGACAGATTAGGTGGTTGCAGATTAGAGGTTCAATCTTGTCTGCGATTAAGCTTTTGTCAACTTGGTGGATCTTCTATATCTACCAAGCAGAATCCGGACAGAGTCGATTGGATCGTGTATCCATTTGCATGTTCTGTGAGAATATTATACGAAACGATATAACACATCTATTTAAATGCGCATGCAAGGACTGGCGTCGCCACGTATGAGACTACACGTTTAATCTAAATTAGATTACGTCCATGAGAGTCGCGTTAAGCAATCTTGTTTCACGCTTTCATTATAAATACACGTTGTACGTGGTTGTGAAAAGAGAGAAATAAAATAAATGGTTTAGCTATTGGTAACCACAAAGCTATTAATCTCTTAGGCATGTTGGCTTGATTGCATAGCGAAATATACATATATGTATTCCTTTAGCGAAATATCTGGAGAATGAAAATTTAGAATATCACGATGGTTAACGACAAGAGCAATGTGGTAAATCAATTTAAAAATTTGATTTATCGAAATACAAGACTCATTGACTCGAAACAGATGAATGTCAACGCTAATGCCAACCTTTAATCGTATTCCTGAATTAACGATTACGTGTATGAAATGATATTTGCGCTGTATATAGTGCAATAATACATTATAAGCGTGCATACGCTGCGCGATAGCCAGTGTACATTGATATATATAATATCGACTATCAACTCGAAAATGATTATTATTTATTCGTATCGATATGATCATGTATTATTCTATCCATGCGCATAGAGACAAATTTGAAAATTATCTGCATGAAGACAGGATTGATCTTTGTCCACAGACGGGTCCACAATCAAAATAGATACAAATAAAATATGATTTTACGAGAATCAAATAAACTCGCGATGCAACTGTTGTCATGATAGAATTTGGATAGTAATAATGAATATAATATAATAGACTGTAATATAATAACAGAGAGCTAAATTAGATGCGATATTAATGCAACCTCCGGGTTGCTTATAATCGACGTATTATTCACAAGGAAAACAATGTTATTCATATAATAACAAATGTAATCTCTAATATGATTTCAAAATTTAATGAGATATATATATATATATATATATATATATATATATATGAATGTTACACTTTCATCATGTTTTATTCGCTTTTACAGCTGTACATAGTTTTCCTTAAATTAATTAATGTAATATAGATAATCGGCTAAAATTAAAGAAAATTTATTATTTGCGTGCATTTATTGTTACGATTATCGTTCATAAATCGTGGTTGATTGAATAACGATTGAAATGCATGTTTTATTTTACGTTCAACTCTTTAGTTTTGCGTGATCTAAATAAAAGCTGGTGCATCTGGCGGAAAGTGGATACGTACTTCAGTTTGCAAGAACTAAAGTACGCCGGTTTCGATAGTAAAATTTCAAATTTCCCGCAAGTGTCTACATAAATATTTTATGTTTCTGGCGAAGATGCTGGCAACAAATAGTTTTAGAGAACGAACACGGATGATTGTCTCAACAATTTTTCTATCGTCGTGAAATCGGTAAAAGAGAATAATTAGTTATTTATGGATAGTTGAATTGATTACAGCGAATACATTTATTTTTTCAGTATTATTTTTTTAACTTTAGCGTGTACTCTTTATTTTGAAAATTATATAAATCTAATTTTTAAACTCTACAAGCAAATTCTAGAATCAAATTTGCGTGGGGTATGGCGTTAGTAGTTTCGTAAATTGGATTGTGCAAGACAAAAAGATTAAAAATGATGAGGAGACAGTTGGCCCACTGAGAATATACGTTTGTTCTCTCTTTTTCTCGATTCTTCAATTGGCACGTGCATCACGGTACGTGTCGATAAGAGTTGAAGGTCTGAAGTCCATGATCTTCTATCGTGAAAGACGTTCAACGTGTTCGGAAGCAAGAAATGGATGATTTAGCTTTGTAAAATATTATAACAACTATAACTATAACGTTCAAAAATCTGACAAATATTATATTTGTTCAGTATACAAGTTTAACCATTATGATTCGATGACATTTTCGTTTCCTTTTTGCTTTATTCATTTCGATTTTATTATGTATAATTATTTTTTGAACAATTATATAAAAATTGGAAACTACAGATATATTAACAAATTAATAGTATCTGCAAAATTATTATTTGCAAAATAGTCAAATTTATGCAAAAAATAAGGAATAAAAATAAATAAATATATATATATATATATATATATATATATATATATATATATATGAATCTTATTATATTGTATTATATGATATAAATAGTAACATATATTGCATTATATGATATAAATAAAAGTTGAAATTTTTAATTTTTATTTTTAAATATATTAAATTGCAGTAAATAAAAACGGAAGTGTGAATTTTAATTACCGGCAACAAGCTGTATTTGCATATTAATATTGTGGTAGTAATGAATAATTCAGTAGTACAGCATAATTATACAGTGCAAATATTCCATGCTTGACAAAAGTATAATATTTGTTTTATTTACAAATACTAGGGAAATAAATGTCGGCATTGTTATAAATTTTTTATTCAAATTCTAATTTTCTATTTTTTTTATTAGCTTAAAAATATGGAGCTTAAGCTTCAGATTCTTTAAGCTTAGAGCTTAAGATATAGGTAAGCCGAAAAATGCGCCTCTTTTAAATCTCATAATAATAAATTAATTGTGTTAGCGATAAAATTACTTGTCGTCGAGTTAGATGTTTCATTAGTCATTTTGTAAAATGATTAATGTCGCAGTGACAAGTGTTTTTTATTCTATGTTATCCACGAAAGAGCGATTTTAGAAATATCATTGTTCTGGAATGTGTAATAATTGCTTTCTTTTTCTTGTTTTCTTACTATACTTTTTTATTCTCGTCTCTAAAATTTAATCACGTAAATTTTATTATCTGTGATTAAGATTAATTATTAATACGATTAAAAAAAAATATCTGTGTTTCTTTTTTAAATCAGTCTTATTTGTAATATTCAATAATATTTGATTACGCAAGCTGCGATATTTACATCGTCAATTATATGATATCATGTTACGTGAAAATATGAATTCTTAAACACACTTTAGGTGACTTATAATTCACGATCAGATTCAGAACAGAATTCTGTTTATAATTTTACGTGTTGTTTAACATAAAAAACACACATTTACATACATTTAAAACAGTAAAATAATCATTAATATGTATATATTTCCTGTATATGTGTATTTTATTTCTTAAATTATATTATTATTATAAATAGAATACTGTCGTGCGAATTTGGTCGTGAATTATAGATTGTCTAAAGTGGGCTTTAAAGGATATTATGCATGACAAATCGTTATTTCTGACTCTACCTTTACCGCCGCTTTCCTCTGTTCCTTCCTCCACATACCTTTATCTTAACAAGTTATAACTGCTCTTGCCTTCCCTTATAATATTATGGGATCTTTCAACAGCTCAAAAGTTTGGTAGTAGCGCATTATGTGAATATTTTTAATGTTTGCATATTAAGGATACTAACGCATGTCTGAGAGTAGTTCTATTTTTATTCACAAAATTTCATTTATGAAATTAATTAGATAAAATCTACCAGAGAAGGATAGTACAATTATTAAACGTTATATTATAATCAAAATAATAATATAATATTGTGATAAAAGTTTTCTGTTTTAACTACTATTGCATTAAAATGTAATAAGAATGATCACATTAATTCTTTTTGTCCTCTTTCAAGTCAGATGTTATTTAATATATTAATCATATTTTTCGGATGTTTTTATTATATCATCTGCGACAGAATATATTTTATATTATATTTTATGTAGAACTTTCTTAAAACGTGCTCTTATGTAATGATGCGACTTTCATTTTAAAGCTCGATGCATGTTTGAAGATCCCGAAGAAGAACATAAGCACGTGCTAGAAATCTCAGGCAAGAAATTCAGACTCAACGAAAACTAGATGCTCTTTTTTTCCACTTTTCTCTCTTTTTTTAAGTACTTTGTAAATATTATTCTACTCTTGTCAGAAAGACAAATTAAAAATGTATGTATTTTTTCTTAGTAAGAATGACTTATCCGATGCACCACTAATAATAAATACGTTCCGCGCCTTCCATAGTATCTGCTTTATTTATGAAGCGAATACTGTAAAGAGGTAGCTAATACTCTACAGAAGAGAATTAAACACTTTCTACGTGGGATTTTCTTGGGTCTGGAAGTCTTTCGCAAAGATTTCCATGAATTAGCTGTTTAATTGTACAAAATGGAACATAGAAATTCGCATCGTGTACAACTTCGACGTAAGACAATCCCAATCAAAAGAGCCGGGGGAACTTACTGAGCATTTATCAGACTTTCGAAGAGTTCATTTCGTGTATAAAGTACTCTGTGTCGCTGTTCGAAAGAGCACACTGGCAAATAGGATCCGCCGTTCGAATTCTAGCTTACTCATCGAAGCGTATATAAATCGTTCTGAAAGCTCTTTATTTGTAGTTGAATCGTTCCTTTTTCCATTCCATGCTCAAAGCTTTCCTTATTCATGTCTTCCGTGTGTCCTCTCATTATTAATCAATAATTTATCTTAATGACTTTTCTTCACGGTAGAAATTCGCTGTGTTCATATATAGGAACTCTTAATGTATTCTGTGCAAACTATTTCATGTTTTATGAGGTTTGCAGAAATGTTCTTTAACTCACAATAGATTTTCAGAATGGCGTTTAACACATATAACACTTGACGAAGCGTTTCAGTAAAATGAGTGGCACTATATTTATCGTATATACAATGTGTATATTTCTGTTTGCCAAATAGTCACGTCACATATAACATTTCATTTAATTCAATTTTAATGCGCGACTCAAATTCTTTTTACTCTCTTTCAAGCTGGCAACTTCATAACTTCGCTGAAATACCATTCCGATGGAAAATTCGAGAAACTCGGTTCGTATCTCAGAGAGGATTTCATGCTGACTGCCAATGTCAGATATCGAAGTATATGAATCAGAAAAGCATTAAAATTTTCCGTGGACGTATGATTCGAACATTATGGAATTACTAGACGCTTAATTCTAATCGACTGCTTTTTTCTGATAAGATATTTATTTGTACGTAATTCTAGATCAAGCATTTCTACTCGGAGAGAAAAAATTTGCTAAATGCTAATTCTACGCCATAACAGCAATTGCGGATATAGAGATCGCAAATTATTTGCAGGTGTAACAAATATTATTCTTTTCTGTATTCGCTACAAAAATTATTTGTAACAAATGCAAAATATTTGTCAAATATGCAAATTTGTTTGCTATAAACAAATGTGACAATTAAACTTTATAATCCTTTCGTATTCATTGCAAAATCATTTTTCTTCGTGTATATATCTACTATGATGCAGAGAACAAAAATGGAAATTAACAGTTTAAATAATCATTAAGATTCAGTACTTTCTCTCTCTGTCTAAAAGTGATGTATTCTTTTCAACTGAACTTCTTGCACCGTTTACTTACACTTCCAGAGAGTGTCAAAAACACATATACTCTTTCTTACCTTTTCAAAAATTTTCTTAAGATAGAAAGAAATTGATAGAAAGAGACAATTGCTTCCCAGCTTTTTTAACTATCAATTTCCTGTTTCAATCTTTTGATGCTTAATATATTGTTGATGGTATAAATTAATGATGGATCTAATATAATTAAAATATTTATATGCAATTTATGCTGAAGAATTATTAATTATTATGTCACATATCACCATTTAGTCACCACTCACAAGAGGAAGTTGAAATATATTTCACGGATTTTGATCAGCCTTCATATGGTTATTTTATATAGGACACTAAAATGTAATTCTTGTAGATTCCGTTTTTATGTTTTCTTCGAGAAAAATCGCGATTTTAGGCTACGACGACGGACTTTCGGAATTGAAAGAATCGATATTCATTGAAAAAACAAGTAACTTTCGTTTATGTACACTACCGTTCATATATTCGGGAACACGAATGATGAATTATGATTTTCTCGCATTTCTTTAAAAAGTATTAAAAAGTATTTCGGTAAAAAAACTGCAGAAAAATTTTTTTTAATGCATTTTGAAAAAGAAGAATAGAACTTTAAATTTGTTGTTTGTTTTGTTATTTTATTACATAATTATTATTTTATTACATAAAATTAAATAATAAAATTACATAAAATTAAAAATTGATATATTTCAATATTTTAATTTTACTTTGAAGTTGTAATTGATGAAATAACATCAAATAAAAATTAATAAAAAAGAATTTTAAAATAAACTTTCTAAGCTTTAAAATAATTTAAAAAATTGATACGAAGTTTTTTAATGTTATCGAACGTGTAAAAACTTACTTTTACAAAATGTTTTTTAACTTCGAAATTAAGCGGTTTACAGAAAAAAGAAAGAAGAAAAAAAAATTTTGTTAAATGTTCTCGATTTGTATGAATTTTTTCAAAAATTTTTGAAGCTTTTTTTATTTTCAAATTTATAAACAGTAATGTACGTGTATATGCATGTATGAAAGTTACTTTTTTTTT
>Ga0157364_1009286_pt1 | contig 10189 bp, 5 predicted proteins | sample AttsexASBM2_FD_111476 | JGI IMG/M metagenome (GOLD analysis project Ga0157364, IMG submission 111476) | Fungus gardens microbial communities from leaf cutter ant in Ribeirão Preto, State of São Paulo, Brazil - Atta sexdens ASBM2 | ecosystem: Host-associated > Fungi > Mycelium > Unclassified ... | reverse complement strand
TATGCGTCCTTTCTGACTGAAATTTGACCTGAAGGGGTTCGAAGAGTGGATCTTTCGAGATGTCGCGTCATCAAATGGATTGTAGCGCCATTTCATGGAAATTTACCAAACTTATCAAACGACGTAAACACGTATATAAAACTTTACTTTTCTGTTAATTTCATGATTTTTTTTATAGTCTTATAGTATACCACTCCGGCTTAACAGTTTTTATGTAGGAATATTTTGCTTTCGAGTGTCCGGAGTTTTTGACCTGTAAGTTTTAGTTTTGAAAATTTTAACATGATAACCCCATTAGAGCTTGAGAGAGGAGCTATTTCTAGCGCGTAATGAATATTTTTCTCTCTTTTTCGCTATTTCTGCTCCTCTTGCTCTCGTTTGTTGGAGTGATAAATACATGAATAGAATGATATTGATATCATCGAAAAATTACACCGTAAAATACTTATTTTCATCGCATATTGCGCTTCAAATTCAATGAAATAATGCCCGATGAATTCACTCTATGTAACTGAGTTTAATTGGCTTCAACCCGAATGCAATTGTTGTGTAGATTTCGAAACGCTTGGCCGCCGGTATTGTTCGGGATAACCCAGCAGAACGACGATGGTGAGACTACAATTCCAATAGACGGTCCCGGGACGAGAAATTATTTTCCTGTCGAGCGCTCGTAAAAACACGCGTGACTTGCATGTCGATGAAATTGAGCGGTAGTTGAAGTACTCGCGGTGCAATTATTGCTCGCAACGTAATCGCGCGAATTATCTTGTACTCCGAAAGATTGGCCGCCGAGGTAAGCGAAGGGGATGAAAGAGAGGTGGTATAACGATAAAAGTAATGGATTTTCCTTGTTGGCATGAACATTCATCCTTTCTCACAAATGTGTGAGCTCGTCGAAATGCGGCGGAGAAAAAGCATCTTTCGTCCTTCGCCGTCTTCATCACATCTTTTCTATGTTTAATTAATCATCGTCACCAGTTAATTTGATCGCTTAATCATCGTGCAATACCACTTGACTGATTATACTACTATACAGATATTTCAATGTGTACCTTTTTGATATGAAATTAAGAGTGTACAATGAGAATTTTAGAATATTAAACAATTGTGATGAAGCATTTCAAAAATATAAAAAATATTATATAACATTTTTATTATATAACATTTTTGTTGTAAATATTTAAAAAAAAAACCATAAGAGAAAGTCATGGAGGCCATGCCTTTCCCCTCTCGTGGGGAACGTTACATTAATGGATCCGCCAGATCCATTAATGTAATGATCTAATATGATTTATTCTGGATGTAAGTTTCCTAAGAGATTTATGATCCAGATTTATGACTTATACCCAAACAGCATATAATATTTATAAAATATTTACAAAATATTTACAAAATATTTATAAATATTTATAAGATTTATTTTAAATATTTTATAAATATTTTTGTAATCTTAAGTTGCACAGATCATACACATTTATTATAAATATTATGAAATATTTATTGTAAATGTCATAATAAAATATGCTATGAAAATACTTAATGAGACATTATAATTCGAGTAAAAAATACTTATTCATATTTATCATAAATATTTAGTCATACATAAAATATTTAGTCTACATTTTAATTAGTCTAATATTTCGAATAAAGCTTTATATAAAATATGTATGAAATATCTAGATAACATTTCAAAAAATGAATATTAATAAATATTTACCATAAATATTCCGTGTTGTCTGAATAATGAGTTATCATCAATACGATATGAACAATGACTAACAATTCATTGTAAAAAATATCCACTATTCTTCTCATTTTTATGAGGTCACCGAAATTGATACCGATACGAGAAAAAATTGATCTAAGATGCAGCTGAAACAGATCGTTACAATGGCGAGAGGGGGGCTCATATTTCCGCGAACCCAAGGAGAAAATTACTCCGGATTAGACCGAATCGAGTTTTCTCGACTTTGAGAAAATTAATTTCCTCGAGCTCTTGAAAAGCGTGTCGGACCACCCACCACCCCAGCGTACGCTTCTCGATTTCGTTCCGGTTAGCGAACACTCGGCGCTCGAACGGGGACGAGATCTTAATTCATTATCAGTTTTATTGTTGTTAATCGTACCGCTCCCTGCGGTCTTGGACGTATCTGAGAATGGAAATATTTAAGCACGCACTTTCAACTAGGTCAGACACAACGCGGATATGCTCTACTTGATTCGTTTAGAACGCGAGAGTCCGCGATATATAACACCTGCCTGTGAAACTCGATATTATCACTCGATATGCATCCCACGAGAATTAATAAAAATACGAGAATCCAGTATCGCTAACCCGCGTAATAACGAATTTGCAGGTCATTAATTCAGCTCGCGTTATTATCATGTAACAATACTAGAAATTATCATCCCTACCTTGTGTAAAGAATCGATTAGGAAAGCCTTTAGACATAGCAATTTTTGCCGTATTATTATTAAGCCGGAACGAACTGTATGTGTGAAATAAACGGTCGGACAAATCGATAGTACTAATAAAAAGTATTACAAAACTATAACTTTTCATCAAGAATTGTGTCGGTTCCTGAAAGTTTTACGGTCTATCAAATAAAATAGAAAAATGTAATAATATTAAACAAATATATATAGATAACGTAGCACCTTCACGAAGCGTTTTGCGGATAAAATTGAAAAGTGGATTATAGCTCACGAATATTACGATGTATATATATATATATTTTATTCAGGGTATATTTTTTTATGACGACGTCGAAATAAATTTGCATTTAAATGAAATAATAAAAATGAAATAATAAAAAATATATAGAGAAGGGATAAAATTTATCACTCAATTCGAATATCTCCCTATCAATATTTTACAGATATTAGAGCGAAGGAAAAACGAGAGAGGGTGATTTAACCAAAAGCCATCACTTCTTGTTTCTCTTTTTTGCCATCGTCCCGCTGTATTGCGCGACTAAAACTACGTTCTCGGGGACGGTCCTGGCCTTTCTCAATCTCTCTTGCGTATATACTGTGCCATACATATTTTATGAACAAATGTAGCCTCTAGGCGACGATGTAAGCCCAGAAAAAAGGGAGAAGCGAGAACGAGAAAAAAAGTGAGAGTGAGAGTGAGAGAGAGAGACAGGAGAGAAAAAGGGGAGGAAGGGGGAGAGAAAGAGAGAGAGAGAGAGAGAGAGAGAGAGAGAGAGAGAGGAGAGGAGGACACCACGTCACGCAATTCCGGCGCGTGCGGGCGACGAGAAAATGAGGCCACTCTGAAAGCTCTGAATTCTCAATATTGTATACTGGATGTGTTGCCTGTTTGGTGCGCCGCTCGCGAACGCCGCCGTGACCTTCTGACCTGGAAATCCATTCCGTCCTGACGCGAGCTGCCGAATCCGCGGGGCCGTGAGAAAGATCGATCGTCCCTTAAATTACCAAGTGCCTTCAGCCATGTTATGACATTAAACGGAGATATCATAGTGTCTCGCTTATCAATCAGTTCTACTGTGCACGAAGCACCGCGATAACGTAGACAAAGCGTGAGATTCTCGATGAGATAGCTCCGGGGTCGATAAACGGACGTATCTGACAGACGTCTGAATTTCGCTTCGCTGAACACATAGAACAGAGATAAATCGGAATCACAGTCGCTTCAGGCAGATTTTCCCAACTGTTTTTTTCTACCGTTGTACAATATACGTTTCATATGATTGTATGCCGAGATTAATCTATCTCAGCTCAAAGATATTTTCAGCTTTTAGCCTCAGATATTAAATGGGAACCTCTTTTAATCCAGGGGTTGAAAAACGACACTCTAATACTTATCGCAAAAAGGGGTCATTCTCGGGTCACAGACTTGGTTTCAGGTACTACCTCTCGATTATTCAGCGTTGAAGGTGCTAATACAAAAAATGTTTTCTCGCATTATCATCGCATTATCATCGCTTTGAAAGCAATCGGGACTTTCACAAATGGAAAAATGATATTATTCTTTAGCACAGAGAATTATATAATGAAAAGAAAAAAAAAAAGAAAAAAAAACATTATCTCTCTTACATTATAGAGATCAGAAATATCAATAGCAATTTATTCTTCGAGTTTTCTGCGGATAATATTTTTCTGACAGAAAACGTTTCGTACGAGAGAGAAGAGAGCTCGAAAAATATTATAACGAAATAAAATGTCAAACGTCTTTTACAAAGACCCAATTCTCAGACTCAATAAACACAAAGCAAGATTTCAATCTTCAAGGAGAAACTCTACGGTAAAGAAACAATAAAAATTGCTGTTGCTTAAAAAATAGTTTCGTTACTTCTCCGACGGAATCTCGAACGAGAAGAAGAGGTGAACGTTAAAATTGATCGGATGCTTGTGATTTAATGCGAATAGAAATAAAAACGAATGAAAGAGAAGGAAAATGTCGTGTCCACTTACGTGCCTGTCACGTGCCGACCGGCAACTCTTTATCAAAGTATCATCCCTCGCGACTTACGATGTAATCTGACGTGTCGTGGCACGAATTTATCACGGGTTCGTAAGCCGAGCTTTCTGTGCTCTCTCTCTCTCTCTCTCTCTCTCTCTCTCTCTCTCTCTCTCATCCTTTCTCCGGCTCTACCCTAAAACCACGCACTTTAATTAGCACCGCATCAACCGCATTGACCATCCCCGGCCCTATTTATGTCGAGACTCATTACATTATTCTACGTACGCTTCCGTCTATTTTTAGTAGCACGTAACGCGTGCAATAAGCACCACCGGCTGGATCTAAGCACGGTCTTCTGCATAATGGAACGCGCATATTTGCCCAGGAGGATACGCGGCACGTGAAAGGTCCTTCCGCTCGCACGCGGATGTGGTCACGGCGTAGAGACGCTTGGCTCCGCATCATTACAGCTAAATATACATCGAGGCTCAAGCAAATGGAGCAACAATGTATATATCACATTGAACGTATACATATAACATATGTATTTTACGGCTAATCATATTATCTGCTTTCTCCATTCTTTTCTTTTGTTTTTATAAACGCAACACCAGCTGAGACCCAGACAATACAGAATATTTATGTTAAAAATTTATTACTATTCATTTTTTGAAATTTTATATAAATATTTGCATACGGTGTTTTATATAAATCTTTATTCGAAATATTAATAAAATAGACTAAATATTTTAAAAATATAAATAAATATTTCCAAATATTTTTTACTTGTATTATAATATCTTATTCGAGTATTTTCATTATAGCATTTATTACGAGATTAATGATTAATTATTTACGATTTGTGCAAACTAAAATTATATCTGAGGAGACAGCTTCATTAAAGGGTGAAATCTTCAGGAATGAGTATTTTCTTCGTCACAATCAATAATTCTACTAGATTAAAATTGCACTCTTCTCTTCGAGGAATTGCTTTTCGAAAGCCTTAACGTGTAGCTTGTACAGCTTGAAGAACGTAAAACGGTCGTAATTACAGTCTCTTTAATGGACGAACGGATGTCGTGCGCGCGAGAACCTGACGTGGCTGAAAGAGGGCCGGCGAAGTGGATTATTCGTGCAATTTGCAGTACGACACAACTGCGACCATCGCGGCATTAAAATTAATTAAGCCCTGATTCGCGTTGATTACACGGCGTTGCCCGGCGCGCTTAGCAAATGACACTGGATTACAATACGGCAAATTATTCCACGATCGGCGCACGCGAAATATATAGTGCGTTCCAGTTACCCGTGCACGGTTCCCCCTTATTATTCAGTTACGTTATCTCAGCTATTCGAGCAGATGGAACATCCGCTAACGCAGGATGGAATATGAAAATTTCACGTCACCTCACGTCCTGCAATCGCTTCTACGCCGAATCTCACCGATTTTCAATAGACACTTGACCTTTTGCATCTCTCGCGTCCCGAGTTCCAATCCATATCTCCGCGCCCCGCCAAATGTGGGTCGCGGCTAAATTACGGTCCACAACGCATTTATCCAATATCGAGATAAAACAGTGGAATGAATTTATTTTATTCCGGTTATTAACAGCTCCTTCTCTTTCTCTCTGTCTCTCTCTCTCTCTCTCTCTCTCTCACACACACACACACACACACACACACACACACACACACACACACACACACACACACACACACACACAACGTATTCTGTTATTTTGACTTTTTAAATTTTTATTTTATTTTTAAAGCTTATATTTAAAACTAAATTTTATTCTCTTTTAGATTATTTCTTTATCAAAGAATGTCAAGAATTTTAGGCCATGCATTTCTGTGTCACTATTATTATCTTGTGCAATAATATATCTCATATTTGAAGGGATTTAGTCCCAGGCATGAAGTAAATGGCAATTTTCTCTCCTTCTGTCTCTCTCTCTCTCTCTCTCTCTCTCTCTCTCTCTCTGCCATGTTTTGAAACATAATACAAGCAAGAATGATGCAATCGTAATATAAATCTAATTTTATCGAATTAATCTTCCAACACATTCCACATTTTATCACCACGTCAAATGAAATATTCCCTCGAATAACTACTGCTTCGTTTCCATAATCTCGCAATGTGCGCGATTTTGTTGATACAAACGTTATTGAAAAAAAAAAAAGGAAAAGAAGCACCTGCAAAATTTTTGGAGAATATAAACGCGTTGAAAAAACAGCGTATTTATCGAGACCGATATTTGCCCAAAATGTGGGATGGGTCGCATTGTAACACGAGATGGCATAAATATGTTTTCTCGAACAAAAAAAAAACTCAAATAGAGGCGAAGCGTGATATATCGGTGTCCTTTTACATATCGTACATTTATACGCGTTCATGCGGATTTCGCGTTCCCGTTGTATAAAAGTGCGATCGTCAGGGTGATGGCCGTCGAAAGAAACATTCGGAAAATTGACGTTAAATTCCACCTTTCGCCTATTCGCGGTCAATAAATATTCCTTCACAATCAGATCGTTTCGTAATTCTGTGATTGTTAAAAAACATTTGTTCATAATCCTTTCGTAAACCAATTTCTTTTAACGACTGGCATTACGTCGATGAATAGCAATTATACACGATTAATTAATCTATCGCCGACCAGTTTCCAATTAACTTGACTATCTTTGAAAAAAATGACTTTTAACGACAAGCACAAATATTCTTCCACAGTCCACAGGTAATCTGAGGATAATTATCGATAATCCCACGCTTTATTCTGCGTAATCCGTTCTTTATGATGTATGTTTGAATTTTCTGATAAACAAGCGCCTTGTTATCTCATTATTAAGTTACGTCAGATTTTAGAGAAACCTGCAACTACGAAAGATACATTAAAGGTTAACAATATCACGTTTGCTGGTTAGAATAGTTTTAATAACAATGATCATCTTTCTCTCCAATTAGTATCTTACCAATGGAATTTCGTAAATAATTTTGTGGCTTAAGTGATCAACCGTTAGATTAATCTAGCAGTGCATAAATCTAATTAATCGCACCGTAAGCTAGAGAACTTAGTGCGAAATTACGGTAACCTTCGTGAAAATGAATGGGTCTGATATGAGCGAAGCAAAGCCTATTATGAATTAAACACAGAAAAAAAAGATTTGTTAAAACAACTAAAAACTTCTTAATTAATTTAGTAAATTCACAGTCGTAATGTAGAACAGTTAGTTTTTATATGTTAATTAAACAACAAAGTTGAACAGTTGAATGAAATTAGCGTTTACATATAATTATGTTTGTTGCATATAGCACAGCAAATTTGTTAATACAGCAAATAACTTTCTATGAAAGTTTCTATGAAAGTCCAATCCAATATGTATATAGATAAATCAAAACTTTTAATAAAACATGTAAACTAAGATGATATGCTTTTATCACTGTAATGAAGAAAATTTATTACATTAACTTTTAGAGAGCCGGTATTTTTGCTTTAAAATTTTGAATTTCTTATGTTAAATTCATGTATATATTGAATGTTTATGTCACGAGGAGTCGTTCGACGAGTTTTCCGCCGGCCTTCTAAAGGTTAACAATTTCCATTGCAGTAAGGAATTAGCTAAATTAATATACTAATTGCTTATAGATAAATTAATTTGAATTATCAAATCTTCTTATGCCTATTTTACAACATTATTAAAAAAATATATATGAAATTTAATGTACTTTTAAATTACACAAGATAAATTTAATTTCACGATATTACATTAAATTTATGTGCAACAAAAAAGTATATTTGTGTACATAAAATTTAGTACTTTTGATAAAAATTTTACATGGATTTGCATGAAATTTAATGCATACAATTATTATTTAAAACTACTATAATTTAGTTTTCAGTTAAATCATTTATAAACTTTTCAATTGGCTGTTTGATTACAAGCTTTCGTTATACATGTTAATTTAAAAAATTTATTAAGAAATTTCTAACAATGCCACTAGATTAACTTTAGTCTCAGATCAACTTACTCTTTACTTTTTTCTAATTTTTAGAAAAAGCTAAAGAGCGAGTTGAACTGAGATTAAAGTTAATCTTGGTAGAAATGAACATTAGTTATATAAACAAAATTAAATCAATATTAATTATAAATGTTAAACTCGCGCAACCGTAGCTTTTCTGAACTACCCAATCTATTTTTTTTTCCATTTCATGGCTTTACGGCGTGCGTTTCTATCTCAGTTTTCTGAATCACATTGTTGGTATTTAAAAACGTATAAAGCACTTGTCGACGGACGTCATCATGTATTCTCCTCTATCAACGACGTATCGCATCGTGTACACGTATTCAGCTATGCACGACAATGTACGTACACGACAATGGATCGCGCGGAATTATATACGTCTCGGGACAAGTGTTTGAGATAAGAATAAGAAGACGGTAGAGTAAGAAGAAGCTCTCGTCCCAGTTACGCGATATCATATTTCAACGGTAATTGCATCGCGTTCGCAATATTCATAGTAAAGTGCAACAACGATGGTACAAATCGAGGGCGCACAAATACACACAAACATTATTGTAACTATTATTGTACATATATAAAATTTAGATTAATTAAAACTCACAATGGAGATCGAGCGAGATTCTAAATTAAAATTTAATTCACTTCAGCATACAGACATCCCCGATCTTCCGCAGAAAGAAATCATGTAACGCAAAAAAGGCCTTGATGATACTTTATTTATTCCGTGACATTCTCGACATGGCATTATAAATGGCAACTCCTCGCCGCACTGTTACGTTTTATGTGAAATTAAATGTATTAGAATTTTCTGCAAAACACAATAAGCGCTTCGAATCTCTGACGTCAATATACGACGACGTCACTTGATGATCGCTTGGGAAATCGCCACTGTCGAGCAAATGCCATAACGCCAGGCGATATCCGAGACGAATTGCCGATTATACTTTGCGGCCGCACGTTCAAACGTGCGATAAACATTCATGCGCGCATTCGAGAGCATAGCGCTTTTCATAGCGCTATAAATAAACGCGGGCATGTAGGTGGTCCGTCACGTCGATGCACTGTGCACATAGTCCAGAAGAGTCTATATTTATTAATTTAAGATACATCGGACTGACATCAAGTCTCCTTACGCTCCCTTATGCGAGTAAAAATATATCTGGACGGCTAGATGGAGATACATGGAAAAGAAAGCGATGAAGAGAAAGAGGAAAGTAGGTAGCTTGATTTATCGCTTTAAGACGTATCTATAATCCTCAAGCACCAAGAATCTCGATATAAGAGTGTAGCTCGCTATATTGAATTTGCAAGTTTTCGATGCATTAAGGAGGTTCTCTTATATTTCATGAAATATAAGACATGTTTATAATATTTATATATGTAATACAAAAGTTAATAATATAAACAATATCTAGAAAAAATTTCATTGACTTTTACCATTTTGAAGATATTCTAAATTTATAGAATTTTACATTACAAATTGAAAGTACAATCTTATTCTGTAGTTATTCTCTTTTCAATTGAGATACTTGCAATATTACTATAATACAATAATTTAAAAATCGTTATAATTATAAAGTAAAAAAACGAAAAAAAACTTAAGTTTGTTTTCGTAAAGTTTCGTTCAAACTGACCGTATAGTTTACAAGAAATTTATATTCTTCAATGAAAAAAGCTAGAATATATATATATATATATATATATATATATATATATATATATATATATATATGTGAGAC
>Ga0157364_1009285_pt1 | contig 10189 bp, 5 predicted proteins | sample AttsexASBM2_FD_111476 | JGI IMG/M metagenome (GOLD analysis project Ga0157364, IMG submission 111476) | Fungus gardens microbial communities from leaf cutter ant in Ribeirão Preto, State of São Paulo, Brazil - Atta sexdens ASBM2 | ecosystem: Host-associated > Fungi > Mycelium > Unclassified ... | reverse complement strand
TGTTGATATGAAATTTAATTCTATTAGCGATGTTTGAATAAGTTTACCGCAACATTGAGAATGACTCGAGTGGAGTCGAAACATGTTTTTGTTCTTTGTAATTATTATATGAATTTTATGATTTAAATTAAAATTCTTTGCTACATTATTAACTCTTTGCCCTTCTTTTGCCTATATTGTTTTATACTTACATTATTATTTAATGCAGGATATTTAATAATTTTTTAAATAAATGTTTTCTTGCCATGCAAGTGGGATTTTATATAATCAGCTGAAAGTGAACATTTATTTTATTTAAAAACTTATTTCCGAATTACAAGGGAAATTCCAACGTGAAGATAATTGTAAAAATTAAAGCCACAATAGTGTCTCGTAAATGGCAAACCCAACTATTGCTTACTTCGTTATAAAAGATAGTATTGGAATTTCCAGTCACATCCTCGGGAAACGACTTTCTCGTGTGTCTTCAAGCTGTTTCCAAGTGGCCATTAATGCGTAACGGAGTCATTAAGCGAGATTCGTTCCTCGAAGTTGGCGCTTTTTCCACTGTTTCGCAGCTTCAAATGCATCATAAAATCATTCTTGATCAGGAAACAACCTTCCGCATTGTCTACGTCTAACAATTGGCGTCTAACAATCTTGATTAATCCATTTGCATTGAAATGAGATAATGGGACTTTGATGCGAATTTTGATAATATCTAGCATGCGTCAAAATACAAGAAGTCTTAAGAATTTTTCTTTAAAGAATCTTCTTTGTTTTAATTGTTTAACAAAATTAAGATATTTTATGTCATATTGACTAGGTTTTTTAAATTTGAATCAAAATTATCCTGACCGAATCAAGTTATTTCATTGTTGGTATTAAAAAAAGAGACATTGAAGTTTCAATTATGTAAATGTGAATCTCTTCACACAATGTATTTTAGAGAAATATCTGACCGAGTAGTGTGCACTAACCAGGTAATTCTGATGAGTTATGTAATAATACAGGATCCATTCTACAAGAAATCGATTTTATATAAGGAAGACGTCTCATGAGGAACGCATCTTTCTCATTGAACGAACTTTGCCATTGCACTTCCAACGAAAAAGCCCACGCGCAGCCGGATATAGAACGGATGTGCAATTAGTATAATGAATTCGCCCACAGCATACCCACGGATCCGTCGAACGTATCATTAATAAACGCCTCCGTCAGATGAACACGCGTCTTCGCCTCCGTTTTTCTTCGCGAAGTTCGATGTCGAAGTAACGAATATGGACGCATCTTTCTTTTAAATCACTTGAGAAGAGAGCTCCGTCTCTTGAATAGTCCACCAACGTTCTCTCTCTTCTGAATTTACCCTCCCACCATCTTCGATTCTACGAGTAATTAGAGGGAACTTTATCGTCGGCAGCCCCACCTTACGAATTTAATTCGCTGTCGCGTTTGGGTGCGCGGTGAAATTACTCCCCGTCCCCGCGTAGAAAACGCAAACTTTTAATTTATTTAAAGCCCCCGATGGCGAAGAGAGAAGGAGAGATGAAAAGAATCTTTCTCTGCGCGGGGGAGCGTTTAGGTTCTATATATCCTTTAATGAATTCTTATTGGATCCCGAAATTACTGCGAATGGACCCTGTCGACACGCAAACATATTCATTCCCCACTTTCCATTTGCCGTCGAAGGAGCAACGGAGCCCTGAAAGCCACGGTATCGGAGAGGCCGTGAAAAACGTTCTCCTTAGCTTAAAAAAAAAACCGAAGCCGAAGGGGCGCACGTATCAGAAGTTACGTTTATCAGGTGAAACGTGGCAGTTTTCACTCACGGCTTCTTTTCTCCCCGTTATCCTCCTTCACTCCCGCACTTTGCGACTCGTCCGTCTCCTGATTTTATACTTTATTTTCCTCTCCCTATATCTCGTTTCCATTTCTCTTCTGTACACCCACGATCACTTCACGGGCATCGATCGCGAGCCTACGCGGTCCTGAAATCCCTGCGAAGAGAACGTCTCGGGTTTTCGTGCGGATTAACTTTCGGAAACGGAAGCCCGTCTTGAAAGATTACGATCGCGCGAGCCAGAAGAAGTCAAATTTTCGTATGAGAACATAGTCATTAAAATGCTCATTAAAATGCATCGAGATCTCGTTCTATGAAAAGATAATAAGATGCGCTATTTTGCATTCTGAAATACATTCGCAATTATACGAAATGCGATTCTAATTTGAACAATACAAAAAGAATAATTTTGAAAACTCTAAAATTTTGCTGGATACAGATTTGAAACTGTACTTTTGTTGTACTATCAAAATAATTATGTATGAAACTAAAAAATTAATATGCAAAAAATTTTGCCCATTAAAAAGTTTTAAATGATTTTTGATATTTCAGTAATCTGTTTCCAAAATTATTTTCAGATTTGTATTCGACGAAATTTTAGATCTTTCAGCAAAATCGTTTTTTCCGTACAGTTTTCTATTTTATATCATATTAATCACTTAGAATATTGGAGAACAGTCAGATGAAATTGACTACTGATATTATTTAATTAAATTACCTTATCACTTTTAAATATCTATAATCTATCATATTGAAATTTCTATGGATAATAACATTCAAAGATTCAGCACAAGTTATTTTTAATTTGTTAGAAATTTTTATGAAGACAGATTTTTATCTTTAATTCCAATACTTTTTCAAAGATATTTTTTAAAAAGAGGACGATTCAATTTTGTCGAATAATTACAACGACGTTTTCTTGTAATTAAATGAAGACAATTTAATTTCCATAATCCCTCCCGTGATTCGCTTCGTACGCATACGTAGCAAATATTACGCGCGAGAAATTTATATCCAATCTAAAAGAGCCGCCAAGAGTCCTCATATTTCTTTGAAGGTCTCGCTCACAGAATTTAATACTGATGCAGCGAAATCAGCAGACGCGGCAAAGGAGTTGCGCGATTCGCGAATACACCGTGGACGTTTCCCCATCTTAACAGCGAGCAATCTGCTAATACATTTCTCGGGGTATCATTCGCCATGTATTAAGTGGAATATGAGCTTTTTGCGCGTCTGCTGCTTGCTATTTGAGATCAAAGTGAATACATCGTCTGTCCCTTTATCCTTTCTCCTCCTTTCTTCTCTTTCTTTTTTTTCCTTTCCCATCTCTTCGCGCAGAAGGCAACGAAAAATCATTAATCTTTTTATATCTAATAGAATGTACGTGTATTCCGTAAAAGAGATGAATATGGATAAATATTCGAGTGTTAGGAAAGATGAAAAGTTAAAAAATTTATAAGATTTGCTTACACATATCTTGCTTATACATATATACATTACATTTCCATGTATATACAAAAATATATATAATCAAATAGAGAAAATATTAAACTCGTTAATTGCATTAGAGATCATTAAGCAATTAATAATGTTATTAATTATCAACGCTACAATTAATATGTTTGCTGCATCGTGGATTATTGATTTAAGGAAATAAATTTTACAATATAATAATCATTTATAGACAGATTAAAATATAAAAAGGTTAAAATATTATTGATTAAATTTTATTGGAAATATGTATTAAAGAGACGTTTAAAATAAATTATGTTTTCTTTTTATCTATTTTTTTATTGTCTCAACTAAAATAATAAGATTTATTTGCTAAATTTTATTACTTCACTAAATACGTGTATATTTACAGATCAAACAAGATAATCTCTCCTGATAAGATTAACAAATGTATGGAGCAAAATTAAATATTTCTATTTTATTATCAGAGATATCGACAATTTCATAATTGGCTTATCAGAAATCAATCGTATTGCGTATCGTTTAAGTATCACAGAAATTTTCAAATTTTCAAAGTGTACAGCTCTGTCAAAATAATAAAGAATGAAAGATAAAATAAATTATTGTAAATTGATAAAAGATTTTTTTATGATCAAATTCTAACATTATAAATCAACAAATCTTAAATATTTCTGCATGATTATTTAAAATTATTTTTTTAAGATGTAAATAAGTATTGTAAAAGCAAACTTCATCAACAATCGAAATAAATAATTAATGGAGAATAATTTGTAATTTAAAAAAATTATAATGTGACATTTATTATTTAAATCTCTAAATGCAATTATTTGAATCGTAAGAATATTTATTTTATTAATTTTAAACTTTATTTGTTTCACAAGATATTTCACTCATCAAAGTTGTATATTGTCACATTGCAGCATTATAAATCGTAAACACTAGAATTATCACATTACTCATAAAACCTATCCTTTGTTTAATATTTTCAAATATACATATCAACATGTCAACAGAGAAAATTTCTTTATTTATTTCATCTTCAAGGTCTAGATATAATTGATAACAGTACAAAAAAGAAAGGAAAGTATCATAATCATCTTTGACGCGCCGCAATTTTTAATGTTATTTCTCACTACAGTTACTACATCTGCGTCATTTAATATCCAATTCAAATAATGAAAAACATCTGCGTATACTCCAGGCAATAGTGGCTCAGCACATCCTTGACCACCGGAAACGATACCGGTCAGAGTACCATTGCAGACCATTCCGCCTCCAGAATCACCCTAAAAGACTCGAAAAATCGTAATATTGACAATTTATAAATCACATTATCATGAATGTATACATAAATATATATATATATACATAAATTGACTAAGGGAATACGTTACTTGGCAAGCGTCCCTTCCACCTTCTAAATAACCGGCGCACATCATTCCCGATGGTAGATCCGTTATGTCTTTGAGCAGTTTGCGACATTCTTTTTCGCTTCGAATAGGTAAATCAACGTACATCAAATCGGAAGACACTTTCGGGACTTCCTGAAACATTTCAAACATTTTCTAGTGGTTCTTTAGTTGAAATGAATTTTCTTGTAGTCAAAGTATTTCGCTATATACTCACGACTATCGTGTAACCCCAACCAGCTACTTGGCAAATAGTATTAGGTTTCGGTGGGCTTCCTGACAAGGGTATACTATGAACTTCCGGAGTAAACGTAAAGGGTGTCGATAGCTATAACGAACATAAATTACGCTTATTCTGAAAGTCACGTGAAAATGCGATAACGATTGATTGATAAACCATTGTACGAGTACTTTCAAAACGGCAACGTCATTATACAAATTTTCGAGATTGAACTTTGGATGAATTCTGATATTCTCTACGCCTTTTTCTTGCCGCTTCAAAGTTTCGTTCAGCTTAAGTATTCCTCCAACCACAATAATTGTCCATGGTGGTATGATGTTTCCAGACCTATGCAATTGATAGCTCCGTTTATTTCTATTTAATAAATAATTAGTAATTTAATTAGTTTAATTATAGACATAAATAATACTCTTTTTAAGTACTTCTATGTATGATGTAAAAATTAATTAATTTATCGATATTTCATGCAAAAATTCAATCATTTTCCAAGAAGATAATGTAGATAACGTATAGATTAAAATACATCGGATCAGTGAAATATTGTTAATTAATTTATCGCAAACATATTTTCTAGAAATTAAAGACACAGCACCGTCAGCAACAGTTAAAGAAACGAGATCTACAATTCCATTTAAGATGTCTGTTATCAATAATAATCAAGATATCTAATTGAAATAGTTGACTTACCCGTACATGCAATGACCTGCAGTTAAGACTAGAGAGGCGCTAATCAAATTTCCACCGCAAAAATGTTTTTTATTCCAACTGCGCATTAAAGATACCTAAAGATAGCATTCTTCTCAGATACACGTTAGATTAAAACTATCGAAAAATGTTACCTGATGGGGGAATTGCCTTAAAACAGCCTTTGTACCATTAATTATGCGACTAGATAATCCGATAGACTGCAGACTTATTTCAGAAGAAATAGGAAGATCAGTTGGCGAGCCTTGGTGTACAAATTATAATCGTCATTATCGTTGATGTATATTACATCGTGCTGTCGCGAAATAAAATCTAAATTACATGAAAAAATGGATTTATCGAGAAGAGCGAAATTTACAGCGACTCTGAGTTATTGTGACATATTATCCTTCGCATTATTCGTCACGAGTGTAAAAATTATTTTTCGGAGCGTACACGATCCGCACGATAATTATCGGCGAGCTTAATGAAAAACTAATTAACCGTCGCAATTTTATCCGAGCGCGATTAATGTTCTATCAACTCCGCTCTCGTTGCGAGCGCACACCGCGCGTATTTCGATTCAATAATGCATACTAATGCACCATGCAAAATTGCCCGTTGCCCACATCCTGAATCTCTCCGGTTTCAAAAACAAACAGTAATAATCAGAAACAGACATGCGTTACGCTTCTTTGTTATTCACAAAATCAGTTTTGAACTCGAGATGCATATATAATTTCATCTCTCTTTGTACTTACTGTGGACGAAACACGGAATCATCAGAAGCACCAGTAGACACACTAATAACATAGCCCGCATTATTCTCCACAATTCACGAAGGTTTATCACTTAGCCGTTACCCACAGACTGTCTGTCGCTATCAATTGTGGAGTATAGAAAAATTCGTTATCGGACCGTGGCCGGGTAGAGCCTTCATTGTAGCTTTGTTCGTTATCGGTTATCGGTTATTATCTCGGATTAATTGAGATTGTGAATTTCACGTCGATTGACGTTATATTTCTACATACTCATAAAAATTCCTCTGTTACCGCAACTTTCGAATTCTTTTTTTAATTGCTTTATAATCCTTTTACAACCTCGCACTTTGCTAACTTTATTTTCAATAAATTTTACTGAAAAATTTCGGTCGTCAGGATATTTTTTTTTATATCATTTTATATATTTTGATTGATTCGTGAATGTTTTAACTTTTCGTTAAAACAGAATTACTATGATGTAGCAAGTTGATACAAGAAATAGGATGTAATAAGAAGTAGGAGGAGCAACGATATCGGTTCATAAAAAATTACACTGCTATATGTATGCAAAATTGCAGTATTACTGATAGCGGTTTGAAACGATACTCGCCATGTCGAGGGATCAATGAGCAAACCTACGAGCGCGACAATTCTTCCGGAAGCCGATGAAATTACCAAAGAGGATAGATGAAAATGTTCAGAATTTTTGAATTCCACCGCGGAGCCGGACGAAATATCAGGCATCAACGACAAGGGATAATGAAATTCCGGAACGAAGGCTATTTCCGGCGGCCAACTGCAGCGGCCGGCTGCAGGATATTCCGAAGACGGCGCTAAACTGCGAGTCGTGCGAGTATCCAATATGCAAAGTGGTTGGTGGCCATTCAGTTCAGCCACTATCGACGTAAATTACCGGGATATCGTTGTTCCTTCCTCTATCCCTTTCCTCCCTTAACGACATGTGATGAGAGATCGGGTGCCATCGAAAAGATAAGGAACGACATGGATATGAGGGAGAAGAGAAAAATATTATCCACTAAAAAGTGGAATAGATTTCAAAGAAAACTTATTAAAGATGTAAGAAAAATTAATAGGTTAATGTAAGAAAAGAAAATTAATAACACGGTTAACTTAAACATAAATTAATCTGTTATTTGTAGATATTCTGCTTAAGATCTCGTTTCTTTATCATTAAATGTGTGAATACATTTTCATTTCCATTTCTATTTAATACTGTTGTTCCAAAATATTCATTCAAAATTAAAACATTGTTGTTTTTAGTTAAATTTTCTTGTCTTGCATTTTATGTAACAGCACACCCTAAATTTTATATCGATTTTGTATATCGAGTGCAATTCAAAATTTGAATAATGTTTTTATATACCTACATTTCATTGTTTACGGATATAATTACAAATATAAATCTCGTTTCTCCAATTCCTATAATATGTGTTCATATTATTCAATGATAATACATACATGTTTTCCCCAGCTACAAACATAATATTACATGAATAAATTTAAATAATCCCATTTGAAATTACAATAGAAAAAGTAAATACGTATTACATTAGCTCGATTAAAGATACAGCGAAATAGCGAAAATAAAGGATATATCGCGAGTTACGTTCACGATGTTCTAAGTATAAATGAAGAGATATCTCGAGGATAATGAGAGATTCAAATTCAACGATACGACAAGCAAAGGGAGGCAGAGGAAAGGGGATCGGAGAAACATCGCCAAGAGGGAGCTGGCGAGCGGGACAGAGTGTATAGAGCTGATAGGAGTCGCCATTACCCATCCCCATGTTAAACCATCCCCCGCGACACGCAACCCCTGTACAATCTCCGTGTGTCCAACGGACCCGTTGAGGAGCCCCGGGCGTTGTCTACCGCAGAATCGCCATTCGATCGGTCCACTCGGAAGCATGCCGCAATCGTGGGTGTACATACGCACCGGATGTACTGTTCGATTTAATACCAGCTCGGGGTGGTAGCCGGCTGGCCGGCGAGCTAACAGAGGCCGACAAGCTCGTAATTTAGTCCTCTCCCGGGTACAGGTAACGCGCGCGAACGAACCCTTCCTTTCCGTTTCGTAAACTACGCGCTTGCCATGATATGTAGATAGGAACATCACGAACGGCAAATCAGATTTATCCGCGAGCGTGTGTTACTAGTCGTAACTGCTATTGGGCAACAATGCGGCAACAATACGAAATCCATACACGCGAGTAGCATCCCGGGTTGAAAGGGATTCGCGTATCTATGCACGTGTACAGCAGGTATGCTTTTGATGTATCGATACTTTATCGCAATCACGGCTAATTAGTAACGTGCGTCGGGAGAATGGGAAGATAAATAAATGATCCAGCCGACGCTTTGTATACATCCCTCTCGGACATTGCCTCTTCGCGGAATTATCACAGCGAAACGCGTTTATCGTGCCTCTGTTATACGATGTATCTTCTTGCATGCTATGAAGAAACATCCTACGATTCATGAATTGGAAAATTATTCGAATTTAATCCAGGTAGCACAGTTGTTTTGATATCAAATTCATGTTTGTACAAATGACGTCAAGTGACTATAGATTTTTATTCGACGACTGACGTCATTTTCGTAATGTTATTCCGTGACGTCATAAGTCGCCAGTTGAGTAGTATAATGATCAGTAAAGGGCAAAGATATATCAAAATGACGGCTCACCAATAATGTCAATCGTCTGTGACATTCGAACGTCAATTTGACTTCATTAAGAACTGGTTAGTTGTTCCATCTTTAGATAAATTATGTGATAATTTACTTATTGGATAAACAAAAGAATAAAACATAAGTAAGAGAATAAGACAGTGAGCTGAAGTTTATGGAACACTCCAGCCTAAGACGTCAATGGATGCTTTCCATTTGGTGACACAAGTCGATTGTTCTATCTTTGTTACTTTCTGAATGTCAACAAGAATAGAACGATGCTTGTATCGACTTGTCATCAAATGGAAAGCATCCAATAATGATCTGTAAAGGAGTAAAAATGACGAACTTTGCAATCTGGAAAATTTATTCTACAATTGCGTAAGTGTTGTTGTAAGTGATATAATTGTTAGAATTGACCTATCACAACCGAACATGAAAAGAATAAGTGAATATTGGTAAATTCTTACAATTACAATTACTTACAACTTATTACACTTTGTGGCTTTAGATTTAATAAGACGCACAATAATTATCATTTTTATATGAATTTTTATATCAAATATGTAGAAGAATTAAACGACAAGCAGTCTTCTCAGACAAAAGAAAACCTTTGTCATATCATTTGGTACAGCATTTATCCACGTTGATACAACATGACATCAAATGTATTATTTTTAATAATACACAATGTATTATTTTTAATAATAACAAGATACAATCGTGTATTCGAATTTCAAATCGCTATTATGATCATTAAATTCTCAATAGCCTGATATTCTGAGTTTTGTCTGAAACGCACTGTGACTGTGCACGCGTAAATAGATGCGTGCATAATTCACATGCATGTATTCAAACAATCCAATGAAATGCATATTTAAGCAAAATTTAAATCTCATCTTGATTTTTCATGGCTCGTTTTCAAACGTTTCGTTCTCCCTCTGCGCTTTCTCTTTCTCTCTTTCTCTCTCAGTCTCTTCTACATCGTTCATTTTACTCCGGCGCAATCTCCCTCTCTATCTCTCTTTTCTCCTTCGCTCATCCACGCCCGCCCTCTCTCTCTCTCTCTCTCTCTCTCTCTCTCTCTCTCTCTCTCTCTCTCTCTCTCTCTCTC
>Ga0157364_1009284_pt1 | contig 10190 bp, 4 predicted proteins | sample AttsexASBM2_FD_111476 | JGI IMG/M metagenome (GOLD analysis project Ga0157364, IMG submission 111476) | Fungus gardens microbial communities from leaf cutter ant in Ribeirão Preto, State of São Paulo, Brazil - Atta sexdens ASBM2 | ecosystem: Host-associated > Fungi > Mycelium > Unclassified ... | reverse complement strand
GCTTTTCCCATCCAGTTATATTCTTACCAGGTTCATTTTTCATGCGTGGAAAATTTTTTTAATCCCCCCCCCCCCCGCCTCCCCAGTGCAAATTTTTTGATTTACTTACAAATATTGTATACAATATATTGTTATACGATTTTGTTTCCTGTCTGAAATTCGTATGTGAAAATTTTCTTGGATAATCTCACAAGAATTTTTCTTGTAAGAATTTGCAACACAGGATATATTTTACGCGTTTTAAACTCATAACTCTAAATTGAAACTACCCATTATTGAAGTTTGATATTTATTATCATTACAAACATTCTGTTGTAGAATCCGTCCTCGCCATGGATTGTTCCTGCATGATGAAGACGGGTGCTTGGTCGTCATGGACCGCGGAATCACCGTTTTATAGTATCCTGAAAAATACGTCTTGCGAGATACAAAATCCACTGCGAGTGTACGCGCATCGATAGTCATAACACGTACACTTTTAGGAAATATATGTTGAGACGTTCTGAATGGAAAGAGACTCTCTGTGGATATATGTATAATCCACGATATTTCGCAGCTCTATTTATATTTATTTAGTATCACTATTTATACTTGTCTCGTGACAGTTCGTTTTATCTTAAATATTTTTTCTTTTCTGATTTTTAATTCTAGCAGAATTAAAAGTAAAACTAATTAATACTATACTTTTTAATGTTACTATACAAATATATTTATTAAATTTAACTTTGGACTGAAAAATCTTTTAGATTTATACAAATTTAATCAATTTATTCATAAAGAACTTTAGATAAGAAATTTTTGCAATTATAATAGCGACAATATGAAGAACGTATTGTCGCTATTTCATAAATGTACTATATATTTTTTTTCTGCTGAAATTAAAAACAACTTTTTGATATTAGCAACATAGAGTTACTTTTGTTTTTTTTTTTGTTATGTTCCAAGGAGGAGGGGATTTCAAACTATTCGAAAGAATATATATAGTTCAACGTTTTATACTTTTTTGTGAACGATATTAGAAATATCGCAAACAACACATAGTCCAGAATCGGGACATAAGACGTCTTATATTCTGATTTTGGACGTATTGTCTGGAATCGGGACGTGGGTTTTTGTCTTTATGCCAAAATGTGTCTTTCCTTCATCATTTCTTGAACGATATTAGAAATATCGGATCGTGAATTACTTCTGGTGCAAAAAGTGAGTCTTTCCTTCGTTATTTTCGTTGAAAGACTGACCGATATTTATTGTAACAAGGTATTGGCGATTAATTAATTAAAATGCCGCGCTGCTACATTGACGCTTGGTTTTGCAACGCAGTTAAAGTTGGAATATTGAGTAACTTACTTGCAAATTTCTATTACTCCTGATGCACACTTATACACACATTTTGTAATTCGTAGAAATGAAGCCTACATACAAAATGATATGATCGAACACAATACATATTCTTACTTGACTGATTTCAATATACATGCCGCATTTTGAAGCGGCCTTGATACATCAATATTTCGTATAAATAAATAGTTAGGTGATAACAAATACAATGTTGTTCCCTAAGTTGTTGAATAAGAAAAATAAATATTTTATTTATAAATTAAAATACTTCCCTTCTCTTTGTTTTTTTTTTTAATTGAACATACATAAAATCTTTTTTTCAATAATAAAATTACTTCATTTATCTCTCTCTCTCTCTCTCTCTCTCTCTCTCTCTTTCTCTCTCTTTAATTATTTTATATTAATGCCCATTTCTACTAATTAACTTAATTCTGGTTTAGTTTATACCTTTCATCTTTTTCTTGTTTTCGAACAATTAAAAAAAGATGAAAGATAAGTTGATAATTAACCTACATTAGAAACTAGTATAAAGATAAAATCAATGACAATAGATGGTGAGGAGCTGGAGGACAAAAATATGTATAATAAATATATATATTTATTATTCACTACATTTATGCCAGCATAATTTTATTAGTTTTCTTTTTATATTTTTTAAATATTTATTATAAAATTTCCTTGCATATCTTTTTATAATTTATCTACAAAATATTATTATCTATTGAGCAAATTCTGTTGGACATTTATCTTCGTGATCTATAATCTATCTAAACTCTCGGCAAAGAGAAACCTGAAAGAGGCCATGCCAACGTTTTTTCTGTTACCGTCGAAATCGCGTACACTACTGCCAGTACATCCATTTTCAGTTTGGGAACTACGTGACTACATACATTTTCTGACACTATTGATAAAATCATATTGATTTATCGTATCAAAAGTAGACATGGTTCGTCTCTGTACTAAATCCTCAGGATAGAAGCGTGCTAACCATTTATAGAAAGGATAGTTTAATAAGTCTTTGAATAAAAAAATTTTAATTTCACATCTCCTACATATGTAAATAAAAATTGTTGAATTTTAATAAATGAAATTGGAAATTCAAACAAATTAATTTAATGAATTTTGTCTCATATAATATTTATCTTATAATATCTTATAAAATCTTATAAAATCTTATAATATCTTATAAAATTACGAAGTTATGTACATTTATGCAAATGTTCAGCCCGTTTTTACCAAACATAATTATTAGTATATGTATCAAAGTTTCTATAATTACCAGCAATTATATAGAGATTTTTTAAAGCTTATTTAATATTTTTAATATTAAATAATTTATTTAATATTATAATTATTTAATATTAAATTTTAATAAATTCAATCTTTTCTAGACAAATATATTGTCAATTTAATTACATGTGTAGGAGATACAAAATTAAAATATTTTGTTCAAGGACTTATTAAACTATCCATCTTAGGGCCCCGATTGTTCCATCTTTTGGTAAATTTTATCTGTTAGGGTAATTTGGCAATCCGCGCATGTGATTGGATAATCTTGCTACTTACTCAACAAATAAAACAAAAAGTGGAACAATCGGGCTCTATGGATGATCGGGATACTTCTATTGTGAGAATTTAGTACTGAGACGAATCACATTTATTTTCGACGATACAATTTTATTGATAGTATCAGAAAATGTATATAGTCATAGTTCTCAAATGGATATATTGGCAATAGTGTACAAGCGATTGCGACAGGTAAAGGAAAAAGGTTGGCATGGCTTCTCTCAAGTTTCTCTCTGTTCTCGGATAACTGCATATTTTATATAATACTCAACATGCTCAACGGATACAAGACAGTCGGTAAACGTTCCGTTTTGTCGCGAGGTGGCGCCATTGTCCTCCTCGCGAAATTCCAAACAAGTTCGTACTTGCACCCGCGTCTGCGAGTCGTAAATCGCGCGCGCTTATACTTTTCGCATTTTTCGTTACGAGATTATTTGATCGTTCGTGAAAGATACGGTCGGAAATATCGCAGAAGTTGGGATTCTCGACATGAATCAGGTATGTTAGAGCTTTATTGCAATTTGCAATTTGCGTGCATTATTTTTGACACGGCAAATTCACGTTTGACCGGAACGAGTAATGGAGGAGACTCTCGTTTCACTATTACCATCTTGAATGTTAATTATTTCGATGTAGTATGCGCAGTTTTGATAAAATTATATTAGTATTTTTCATACTTGATTACAAATGGAATTTTATTTTAAAACAATCGAAACAATCAATTTAACGTTTTCTTACATTCTGTTTTTCTTTCCTTTATTCTTTGAGAGAGAGAGAGAGAGAGAGAGAGAGAGAGAGAGAGAGAGAAGTTTGAAGATATTTTTAGAAACTAATAAAATTAAGACAAAAGAGAGTAGAACGTATTAAGATATTAGAGCGCAATAAAATTTATGGTATAATTTTAGTATTTAGACCTTGTATGTATCCTTCGAATGTTTCTATTCTTTTTGGAGCGATTATCTATTATCAGCGATATAATGCTTTTCTAAAAATATGACACATTCCTCATTTCAACATAGGCAGCCACTAATGGATTGAAAGATCCAATGAGGTACAAGAATTTTATTATGAATGTGATAAGAAAGAAATAAAAGGAAGAGAAATCTGTCAACAATTAACAGAAAAATCGTATTCATAAGAAATATTTGAAATAAAGTCACGCAGATTATTTAAAATAAAAGTAGTTATAATATGAAATAAAACATGTTAATCGCGCGTAACAAAAGTGAGACTGATCAGTTTAGAAATTAAGTAGTTTTAAATTCAAGTGGCAATATAAAACTTTCTGTTTGAGTTGTATATAAACATTTCATTTTTATAAACATTGAATTTTTGAAATGAAAACTTCGATCTTGTATTATTAATTTATGAGGTTCTACTACAACTTTTGTATCATTTTAAAAAATCATTTAATAATATAATGATTTTTGAAAATACAGCAAGTACTGCCAAAGAAACGAATGAATTAACAAGATTTCTTTTTTAATTATAAAATTCTTTAAATCTTATTCGTCCCTGTTTTTCAAAATTTTATTTACGGTTTAAGTTCATATTATTCCTGATTAATATGTAATCGACTAGCAGATGTTTACGATAAAGTATTTGTATCTATTTTTCTACAAAAATATAATACAAAGTAACAATAATCGTTACATTGTTGATAATTAAAGATATTCTTGTTTATTATGATAAATGATAATGATGTGTACTGCGGAATATTTTTCCGTCTTATCGAGACTCTTGTAATCCCTTCTGCAATCCTTTTGTGTCCACAGCAAAGCGACTTTCACTTTTCTTACGTCAACAATGCGTCTAACCAAGCGACGGCGATTCTTTATCCATGCAAGAAAGGAGGAGCACGCGGTAGAATTTACGTAGCACTTAATCCTGCCGCTTAGAAGGCCTCGGCAAAATCACCCCTACTTCACATCCTCGGGTACTTCCTCTGCTCCTTTATACTCTTTCGCCACTCATCATCCTTGCTTCGCATTCGAGCACCTTCGCTTGCGTTTTTCATTAGCTGCCGAGAGCAGCGATATCCCTGCAAGATCTATCTTATCAGCGTATATCATTTTTTCCCCATCATTTCTTCATTCTATGCATTCCTTTGTACATTGTCAAAAATTAATCAAAACTTACAATTAGTAAAGAAAATCTTCGAGATAACTAAACAGATACATTTATTTTCATATATAAATAAACAGAATTGTGCAAATACACAGATACAATTCTAGGTTTCGGAATCACTAATCTCTAAAATCTGTTTATGTGTAATATAAGTAACGTTTGTATTTTTCTCTCTCTTATATCATAAAATGTTATTTATGAAAATTTACTTAATTTTAAAAAATATCATATTTTTAATTGATATTATTATGATAAACATCCGTGTCTTTCTATGCAGAAAAATATAGAAATCAATTAATAAAGTCACAGTAATATTGCAAATTAAAACGTTAATCCATTTGATGCAATATATTCCGTGTTTTGTACATGCGTGGTAATCATTAAAATCAAATATTTATCACGTTTTCACATAACAGATGACTCATTGTCAGTAACGTTGATTACACATTTGATTTATATTCGAATCATCTGAATAGAAAATTATTCTACCGATTGAACGTTCTCGGTCACTCGACGCTTCGAGAGTATTGCGCGAGAAGGTTCCGCGAAAAGGTTTTGCGAATCAGCTGCGAAGCCAATCCTTTAATCGTCAGTACTAAAATATTATAAGGCGCGTAATCGCCCGCGATCGCGCCGAAATCCGTCGGCTAATCTCTTCACCGTAAAAGCGGTTTTATGTACCTATCTCTACCGGGAGTTCGGCTCGGCTCGGCCGTTACGGTGGGTGCTTCGCTCTCGCTGCTTTCCGAGATTTTAATGGCAGTCACATGGTAGAGCCAATGGCAGAGCGAGCGAGCGAACCGGCCGGTACGAGTGTACACATTATTCCGTCGTCAGAGACAACAGAAACGTTAATCTCGGTCGCCAATTATCGGTTTTAGGCGGCACTCTTCGTTGTCTTTCGCCAGGCGCGGCGGCGGGCGTCGCTCGCGCTAAAAACCGCCCAGGCTCGCTTGCTCGCTCGTTTGCTCGAAAGAATGATTAAACGCGGTTCGATTCATCGATTATCGGCTTTACGCCCCGAAGGGAAATCGCTTCGCCTAGTATGCCCCAATATACCCGTCTCCGATTTATATCACGGACTTCGACGAGATGTCCCAAATCCACCGATCTCAATTTCTGATTCCTTGACCAAGCTGGAGTTTTAATGAAGATCTAATGTTGAATATTAACAGATTGCAGCAATACAATCTCTTGCGAATACTGTAAATCTTTGCTTCGTAAAATCTATCATCTTGACTTTATGAATTCTATTTTAATGACACGAAAAAAAAGAGTTTTATTAAAGTATCTTATAAAAATTTCTTATAAAAAATTAGATACAAATTGGGGAAAGAAAGTTTTTTTGGATCAAAATAATTATCGAAATTTTTTAGCATTGCTCATTATACTTAATCCTAATCCTTACCGTACAAGATACAATTTGGTGTCTCATTCATACAATCGTGGTTCGTTTTTTTTTACCTGTTCAGAATGATTCAAGAAATCTCTAAAAATTCATCAACATGCCTTCAACTTTCTAGAATAAATATTGGAACTTCATTTTGGAAAATAATAAAATGTATAATTTATAATTATCGAAAGACAGAAAGAAACTTGCACAAACAGGAATCACTCGATCACTAATGACTCATACTTGTAGGATAAGGATTAAGATTCTTACACAATTACATTATTTTGATGATCTAATAAAATTATTTAAAAATCTGGATCTAACCAAATTTTTAAATACTTCAGCAAAATCCGTGTAAATATTTTTTCGTGTAAATTTATTAATATAATGTAACAAATAATTTAATCTTACTCTATATTCTCTTCAAATGATTTCTTGGCGATTCTTCGAATTCATTAAGGAATCTGTTGTTATAAAATTAAAATTGTGTTTATGAAATTGCTTTAGGTATCTGTGATGTGAAATTATATTTATGTTAAAATGTTTATCGTAACATTGCTTCATCCCAATGGAGAGCAATTAATACTTTACTGCAGTTTCATATAAATGTATTATGCAGTTTATTTAATGCGACGTATTGTGATTTGAGTGACTTGCGATTCGCCGAGTACCGCAGCATCAAAGTGACGAAGGCCAGTGGCTCGTGATTACGGGACAAATCAGTGGATTATCCAGAGCTCAGTTTCGCGTAGGAGCAGGGAATAGGATACCGGGATAGTTTCCATTTCGGCCGAGAAAGTAACAATTCGGGTCGAGGAAACAGTTTGAGAGTGACGATTCTTCATCTGTTTCACTAAAGGACAGGGAATCGTGGGCGAGTCAAGAATGAAAAAGAGAAAGAAGGAAATGGCATGTGCGAACGGGAGAGAAAAATAGCAACATGGCGCGTGGGTGAAAGAGAGAAACGGAGAAACGACGATGGGCGGATAAGGAAAGATCGTGAAAGGGAAGTAACGCGACGGAAACGACAAGAGAAAACAAGAAAGACGGAGGAAAGGAAAGAGAGTGAAAGGGGTGTGGGCGTTGCATCGGGAAAAATAAAGGAAAGTAGCATCGGTAATCCAGAGCGCGGCTCGGGTCTTACAGAGGCTTCCACGGATGTTTATTGAGTCGGTACGCGCACGCGCTACATGCAACACTATCATCTCATCTCATCCGGTCTCGTCTCATCGCTCGTGTATTCCCCTGTGGTCCTTTCTTCTCTCTCTCTCTCTCTCTCTCTCTCCTCATTTCTGCTTATTTGCCCTCTCATCCTCTCTCACTCTTTATTCTTGATTTTACTTCCATCACATTTTCCACCTTTTTTCGCTATTCTGTTCTCTTTCTTTTGTTCACCACCTTATCCCATATCTTCGCGATGTCCATTCAATACTGTCTCATCTACTCGAGGAGTTATCCTGCAGGTTCTCCCATCGCCCTATTTTCCCTGGGCGACCGACTCTTTTATTCATTTCTAACTCAACAAACTAACTGATTTCCCTCGATTTCAGTGACGCTTTATTTTTATTTGATACATTTTCAGAGATTCGAAAATGATATGTATTTGATTCAATCGAGTCATGTTTTTTTTATATAATTGAATTTATATATAATTGAATTTTGTACTGTATTCCTGAAATAGAATATTTAATTTGTTCTTTGATCTTTTATAATTTGGTAATTTGTAGTAACGGAAAAATTATTAATTTCATTTTCCAGTTACAGAGTTTTAATCGCGATTTTTTTTCACACTAAGCTATTGATATTTTTGTAAATATATGTTAGACTATTTATTAATAATCGATATTTTTTATCAATTTTCGGCTAAAGTATCAGAATAATTATTTGTTATAGACTTTTTATATACTGATTAACAATTGATTATTAATGATGATTATTATCTTTGACAATTTTCAAACGATTTTACTAAAATGAGTTTTATTAATATTAAAGATGGATGAGATATTTCCATCATAACTTACTTCCGCATTACAATTATGCTCACAGAGTTAGTTCCACAAGATCGTAGCTGCAAAATACGAGCAAGAGATGCGGCAATAGAGATGAATCTCGCGTGTATACGAAGACCCATGCATACGCGTCGCACAAATCAGATAAATTTCGAGTGAAACACGCGTGTGGTCCCCTCGAAAGGGTTGTTTGCATGCTGATAACTAGCGCATACAATATGAGATTATTGTAAAGATAGGAAACCATATATAACCGTAAAGTTGTAACCTACGTCAAATCAACATAGATAGAAGAACGACGAGAATCACTACGTTTTTCGCACCGCTTCAATTATGTTGGCGCATGTTTACACAGCACTTACAGCACATCGTTTTTTGCGCGTCTTCATTTGTTGGGAAGCCCGATGTCTTATTAACTTTATTGTTAGTGGAATATCATTGATATACATTGATGATATATATATGCATTATTATATTTGCTACAATTTAATTAATTTGCATTGAATATCTATATATATTTTTGATCTTATTTTAAAATAATCAAAATGCCTTAATTTTTTTTTATAACATTTCTACCTAATTTTTTTTTTTTTTTGAAAATTAATCTATTAGCATATAATTTATATTATATACATTTATCACAATATTTTTGTTATAATTTTTCTTATAATTTATTCTAGATTTTGTGTTGTTTTATTTCAAATAAAAATCGAGTCACTTATTTATGAACGCAAACTGGAGTTACAAGGAATACTTTTGTAATACTTTTGAAGAAATTAAAATTATAAGTTTGGATTACTTGAAAATTTAAGAATATCTTAAAATTTGCTTTGTTTTTTTGCATTGAACATAGGAGAGTTGTACGAACAGTTCTTGCATATTTTTTTTATACAACACACGTAATCTTATCAGAAATCATTTTCCAATGCTTGTAATCTTATATCAAAGTGAGAAATCCGACATTATACCGTTTAAGGCAATAAACATTGCCTTAGATAGTATTCATGATTGAACTTAGTTCATTTACTTCTTACAATTTCACAGAATGAAAAAGAATTCGCGCGCGTGCGAGATATTTTGTTTGCCAATCGTAATTCAACTGTGGGCGTATCTGTTAATTTGTCCATTTTCTCGTTTATTAATGTCAAAGCGAAGGAAAGGCTGAATAAAATTAGAAATAATTAACGAAGTTAACTTTCTCTCTCTCTCTCTCTCTCTCTCTCTCCTTTCCGCGCGTAGGCCGGGTGAATTGGGAGGGAGGTTTAAAAGCCACCTGTAACCGTTATTACTTTTTCGCCTTCTCGTTCGCCACGCACGTACCGGCAAACGACGTTCTCGTTGTCGCCGTAAACACGACATATTTCTTTTTCTTCATTTTAACATAGAATTACTCTTTCGCTGTCCTATCATGACGCACCACGCGCACGCGTGAATGAGGCACACGGCGATCAATCTCGAATCTCTCGAAATACCTTGCGAGGAAACAGACTTACGTTAACATTCACTGACATTGTACGTGGAAGACGTCGACAATGCAGCAACGATAATTAATCCAATCAAGCTTTGATAACAGATATTCATATGACTTGATCAAGCAAACATGTGTACATAATTATGATTTTGTAATACAATTATAGTACAATTATAGTACAATTATAGTACAAAATTGCGCAATAATTATAAGAAATAATTGTTCTTCTATATATATATTTGAAAAGTATATATATATATATATATATATATATATATATATATAT
>Ga0157364_1009282_pt1 | contig 10190 bp, 3 predicted proteins | sample AttsexASBM2_FD_111476 | JGI IMG/M metagenome (GOLD analysis project Ga0157364, IMG submission 111476) | Fungus gardens microbial communities from leaf cutter ant in Ribeirão Preto, State of São Paulo, Brazil - Atta sexdens ASBM2 | ecosystem: Host-associated > Fungi > Mycelium > Unclassified ... | reverse complement strand
TTTTAAGATAATAAATATGTGAATATATGAGATAAACACCGTTCGATTTTTCCGTACGTATGTACATATTATGAAATATACATACACTATCAAATTCTGTATATAAAAGAAAATCCGTTGTTTTCTATTTCATGTTCTGATTCAATATTTATACTTTGTAAATAAAGCAAACTTTCTATTCAAGCCAAATTTTATAAAACATTTTTTTTTCTTATTTCCATTTATAGATTATGCTCCCGTAATTCATCCATTAAATCCTAAGACACCTTGTAATATTAGATGTGGGAAAAAGTTCATGGCGTTTTTTGTGTTATTTTCTAACTATTTATTTTGTTAAATTAATACAAAAATTTGAGTAAACCGTTTGGAACACGTAAAATATATTAAATTTAACACAAATTTTTCAACTGTATATTATAAACTTTGATAATAAATATCGTATTGGAAATAATATGGAATATAATTGAAGAGACAATAAATTTCTACAGTAGGACATTTGAAACGGTTGGCAGATGATATTAAATGAAGCGCACGAATAAACTGCACGCGTAGTAAAATAAATGTTTTCGTTGTCAGCAAAACAGCATTATGCAAAACGACGGTTCAATAAATTTTGGGAAACAATAGGAATGATAAATAGATATTGTATCCATGTCAAGCGAATCATTATATGAGTAGCGGTGTATTTAAACAGTATTAACACGATCCGAAAACAGAATGAAAAATTAAGAGACGATCGTATAGCTTGTTTAATCATAAGAGCAATGTGAATAATAAATATTATTAATTGATGTTATTATTAATTGATGCTGTTATTAATTCGATAATTAAATAATGAGATTAATTTTACTTAAAAAGAAATCATGTTTATGATAAAATTATCTTTTATTCATCATATGTCTCTCCAGCATTAAAATAGTAAATGCAATATACTCGTTCAGATAATAAATTAAAATAAAAAATAATAAAATAAAATCAATTTCATCATTTTGTCACTTTCCTAGTGTATATTATAAACTAAATTTCTCGTATTGTATTTAAAGCAAGGAAAGATTAATATTAGTACGAAAGCTCCATAAACTGAATGTTAGTTAAAAATAAATGAAATGTTAGTTAAAATAAATGACGTTGTTAAAACGGGCATATTCATCTCTACAAAGAACAAGGTCAAACTGTAAAAAAGTGTCGGGGTAAAAGAATCGTCGCCCATCCTTATAAATTATCGTGGGCTCTCCGCGTGGGGACAGGTGCATAAAATGCACACAAAGGAGAGCAAATATTTAACGGAACTGCATGGAGAGGCGGGACGGCTCAATAAGTTTGAAAGACAAAAGGGTGATAAATTGTTATTGTACCCGTAGAATAAAGTCACCGTTGTACGAACAGGTGCGAACGAGGACGGTCGATTCTCCTTGGCATTATTGTGTGAGATGCATAAGAGCTGAAACGCATATTTCACTTTGACGTCACCGACATGGTCGCATCGGCAGATCCGAATGCAATTGCATCACGCAACGTAGTCGGCTGAATAAAGTCCGAGAGGCGGAATGATAAATTGTCGTTCCCGCGTTGAGTGAATCCGGTGTTTCAGCTGTGCGCGCGCGAACGCTAGGTGCTTTTCCTACGGCGATTTTCAAGATAAGCGATACGAATAAAATAAGTACATCAATGTCGGATGGTCGAAAATTTTCGCATCTGACGTGCGCCAATTATGGAAAATACTCTGTCGCGTGTACACCGAAGAATTCGACGAGCAATTGAATGGTTTAACTTGTGGATACAAAAAATTACTATGTATTTTAATTTAATATAAGTTGAATCTGCTAAAAGAAAAAAAAATATAATTACGTGAAGTACAGAACGATGCATGTTTGTATTATATATATACACGTATAGGTATATAATTTTTTTATTAATCTATTATTTAAAAAATAATTAAGTGTATGTATACATAATTTTTTAAATAAAAGCTATTTTGTTCAAAAAAAAATCTATACAATAATTTAAACAAAAATTATAAATTATTTTTAAAACATTTTAAATGACAATTTTCTTTTGATTCAATAATAATACATCTATTTTATTGCAATTTTGTAAAATATGTTGACTAACAGAAATTACACACTTTATTATTTATTCTATTGAATCAAATACTTTACAAAAAAAATATGTAAAATATTTGGCAAAACTGCAATAAAATGTTTTATTCTATCTAAAAATAAAACTATTATTTAAAACATTTAAAAAAATAATATAAAACTCTTATTTAAGCTATTACATAAATCTTTTCAAACAAAATAATGTTTATGCTACAAAAATGACACATAGTTGTATTATTTAATTAAAAAACTAATTGATACGTACATACACTTAACTATATTTAACTGTGTACAACTATTTTACACACACATATACATACAACATACATATAAATAGAAAAAGTTGACTATGAATATATTACGTGTAATGTATAAAAAATTCAATTATAGAAAATTTTAAAGATAATGCTCGAACCATTAATTGTAAGCTATTTTAGCAAAACCATTAAGGTTTCTTTCTTACATATAAAACACTTGTAAGTAGTTTACCTTCCTGATTGTTTCCAAGATTTATCAACTCGCCGTCTTCCCTCCTCCAGGTGATGTTTGGCGTCGGTGACCCTGTTGCTTCACAACGCAGCGAAACATTACTGCCCTCTCTCACCACCATATCTGTACTCGTAGGATAATCCAAAATATCCGGCGGAACTGTCGGATGAAAATTTTGATCAGAGATGTTACATACATTTGTTCGAGCGATTCACGTATTGCGCTGTTTTATAAAAATAATACAAGAATGGGGAAATACCTGGGAATCATAAAAAAAAAAAAAATAAAAAATGATACGTGAGAGCGTAATATTCAGAGAGAAAAAGAGAGAAAGAGAATCGACGACGAGAAATTCTGGAATGCCAACTTCCATTTCGCGAAATACCGCGAAGCAATTTTCGATACGCTATCGTTTGGTAGTTTAAAGGCACTACAACGTATATGTATATAGAATATAGTGAATCCGACCTCAAAAGCGATGCCACGGGCCAAGCCGAAAAGCGAACTTGATTTCACCAGTCGTCCGTGTCCTACTATAGTTGAGCTCAATCTTCGAAACAAACGCAAATTTTACAAAAAAAATAAAGATTCTCTCTCTCTCTTTCATTGTAACATACAGCCTTCGAATTTTTGCCACGATAATTCAACACATGGGTCACAATGGACGAACCTACAACCTCCAAATAACCAATCTGACTCTTCATCGGGTCAGTGTTTATTTGACACATGTAGTTGCCTCGATCTCTCTCACGAACATCACGTATATGTAGCAGCCACGTTTTGTGCTCGCTGTGCGTGACGCCGATTCTGTGATTCTTCGTTATCACGTGATTGGCTATCGTCAGGATGGTTTGCGTGTCCACCCGCAGCCATGCCACCTGAAACAGAAAGCCGGTACGCCGCTTCAATCGTCTGGAACCCATCCATCACTTCAGCCTTTTGTTTTCCCGACCGGTGATCGGTGTTATGTGACACCGCGAAAACGCATGTAATCCGTTTCCGCTTCGGAGTAATTAGAACTTTCTGACGTTGAAAATATTTCATATTGTAAAAATTGATTCGATTTTATTATCATTGCACACAAATTCTTCTCTCCTCCCTTTTCTGAATGCGGAGTACTTTGAGTCAAGACTCACAATTAAAATGATATTACATGTCTCATTTTCAATGATATTATTGTAATCATTCATACTTGTCATGCCTAAATCACAACGTTTAACGCATATAATCTTTGAAAAATTGGAGCTCTCTTCCGCCACTTTGTTCCTTTTTATTGACTGCGTTTAATAGACTCAACAGTTGAGTGAGCACTCGCTGCTATTTATAGTATGTTCTAGAGTTATTCTTCTAGATCTAAAATTCTGATTGCAACAGTATAAAAAGAGAAATATAATTTTATTATAGTCTATACTATCTAGGTTATCGTTGTAGTTGAGTTCAATAAAAACATCAATATCACAAATTGCACAATAAGTGCTACCCTTTAAGTGCTATTCTTTTCCTTATGTTGAGGAAAATAAAGAAAATAAGCCGATTCTAGAAGGGACTCAGCTATCAGGAAACAATTTTAAATACTTTTTAATAAACTAAAAAACTAATAAATATATTTTTTGTATTAAAGCTTAAATATACAAATAAATTTTTGTTTGAAATTTGTTACCTTTTTGACACATCAGAAATCATATAACAGATTGTTCAAAATCTGTTCCTGCAGACTTGGCTGGTGATATAGATTTTTAATTAAGTTAATTTCATTTTATTCTAACTTAAATAGATTTTAATTATATGTATCACAAATGATATTAGAAATACTATACAAAGTAAGATAAAAATGTAAAAATATAAACTATATGTTATAAGCCGACAATTATTCCAAAAAGACAAGGAAATAAATAAATTAAATAAATAAACAATATTAAGATCTTTATTTTAGACCGCATATGTGAGAAACAATCAATACTAGAAATTTAAAATGCCCATTATGATCGACGCTATACATGTACTTGCATTTATACCATATTCGAATCTTTTCGAATTGCGCATCGAATTGTTTTTCCGGATTTATAAATGCAATTAAAACTACTGTAATAATCGCAAAAATAAATTGACAAACAATTTTAATAATTTGATTTTACTATCAAGCATCATATTATAAAAATATTAATATGTTGGAACTATAAATTATATTGCGAAAGATATTATCTCGGTCGAGACTTGAACCCGGATCTCTTGTATTCCGTACGAGCATCCTAAGTCATTAGACTACCAAGGTCTTAGTAATATTATTTTCAATATATTAACATCTTTATTATATATAATATGACGCTTGATGGTAGCATCAAATTATTAAAATTGTTTGTCAATTTATTTTCGCGATTACTAGAGTAGTTTTAATTGCGTTTATAAGTCCGGAAAAATAATTCGGCGCGCAATTCAAAGACTACAATATGATATATATGCAAGTATAATATATACAATATGATATATATGCAAGTATATATATTAGTAATTCCAGATTGAACTATTTAAAACAATGAAGATCCAGCTTCGATCGTAATAGGCATTTTAAATGTCTTTTCTAGTACTAATAAATAAATAAAAAGTCATTAATGGATGTAATTGTTAAATATTAAAAAATTAGAAACTTGATTAGTCTGGAAAAGAAAATTGTACATTAACCCAATAAAAGATCAAGTAATGTGATAACGTGGAAATTGACTCTATCCACAAATCGTAGTTGAACATTGTTGCTATTCAAATGTTTCTGCATAGCGTTATTGTGAGGCATACTACAATCGGTAAATGCGGCTTTGTTGGCATTGAATTGCGGACTAGCAGGCTTAGGAGTTATCTATTGATGGATGACGTAATGACTTTAATGACAAAGCGTCATTGGATCCTCAAATCCGACGAGTTTCCATCGGATGAGTCCTACCATCGAACACTTTGTCGATCTACAATTGCACATGCATTTTGTATGAAGCTAGAATTGTCATACGTATACAAAGACGGTTCAGTGCGTTGTCTATTCCTTTATCCAGATGACAATGTCTGATTCTGTTTCAAAGATGACATCTCGTACGCAGAGTAAGTCATCTACAAACATTTTAAGATTTAAAAGATATCTTATAAAATTGTTGGAAAAATCGATACGATACATTTCTTATTTTTTGTTTTATAGTCATTTATTGTTTTAATATTTGACAACGAGATGCGTAAAACTTAATTATTAATTAAAAAGGAAAAGAAGAATAAACAATCTATTATCAAATTCAATCTCGAAACAATATGGAATGTGCAGTCCAATGTCTCCTCATAACATTTTTCAATAAAATATATATTACAGTAAAAATTGCTTAAAAATTGAAATCACTTAATCAGATACTCTTTGTTATAATATCTACTTTGTTATAATATCTACTAATCTCCTACAAGGAGTCTAAACTAAAATGGTCGAATTTTTAAAAAACTTATTCTAGCTTTTATATATCATAAATGATTGAATCTCTTAATAACTATTGAAAACATAACTTAACGCTCAATAATCTCATTCATTTGTTCATAAAATTTTGTATTGACAGAGTTTTATAAGAATAATAATGTTAATTAAAGTAGTTTTCCTATTACCCAAAGTGCATTTGTTAGAAAAAAAAGACATAAAGTCAAACAAATTGAATTTTACAAATTAATATTATGAAAAATTGGAACTGCCCGATATTTATTACAAATATCAATTTTCAATCTACAAATTTAATAGATTTTAAAAAATATTTTTATTCAAGCGCTTAGCCAGATATAACCTGCTGCAAAATATCAAAATAGTAGCCCATCGAAGTATTAATTGCATCGTGAAATAATAAAAAATATTAGAATATCAGATGTGTGTATGTCCGTGTGTGTGTTAATTGAGAGTAAACATTTTTAGGCTATATTACATTTAAATTGACTATGCCATGTACATTCTAATCAATAAATTTTGCATAGTTGATAGCATACACAATTTATATGCTTCAAAAGATAATTTAATAAAACTCTTTTTAAAAATTTTCAACATCTTTAGAACGTCTTTTAGAATACTAAAGACATATTTTCAAAGACATCTTAAAAAAAAACGACTTTGTGTTTTGTTTTGTGTATCGTTTATTTATTTAGATAATTTCATAAATGTCGGTACTTTAATAAATGAGGATGACTTAAGAAATATTATGTGAAATCTATCGGTAAAACTATACTAAAAAGTTAGAAAAATCCTATAACCCAGTTGATATAACAATGAGGTTGGAATAAAATGCCCAAGTATAAGTATATCATACAATCTTTGAACTTACCGTTGGCATCTTGCCACCGATCAGAATTTATGTCAGCTGCTTGAGAAGGGTATAAAGAGGAACAAAACAACGTTCGATAGAATGTTTGATAGAAGAGCAATAAATTTCTTACATAAGAATGCAAGAGAGGCAATCGCGGAAGAATAATAGCTTCTCACTCGTTGAGAATAAATAAAAAAATATACACATATGTATTTATAATTTATTTTAAATACATATTGTTACGTGTGTTGAAGATAAAATTTAGTCTACGTTCGAGTGATGGCTCTCATCACGCGCTCTCACCGTCGATAAAATAACTGTTCTATCCCATTCTGATTTACGAACTGTCGTTAACGCCCAGTCAAGATAATTGCACTGAAACCTCAAGAATTCGTCCGACAAAGCCCCCCTCCTTCCCCCGTTAAGAAGCCCCCGAGAAACTATTCCGACAGACCAGGAGCAAATTCTTGCGTCTACTTACAAAATCCTCTCTTTAATCTTTCTTCGAAACCTTCCTTTACTTTGTTCCGCTGCTACCCGATATTTTTCTATTTCGCCATTACATTTTCTTCTTTTTGTTCACTACCAATTGAATTATCGCGACTTTACTCGATTTTCTCCTCCCTCCCCACTGGCATAGTTTAGTTTTTTCTAATTCTCTTTGAGAGGAATTATTCCGCGATCCGATCCATATTTATTAATTCTTATTGTAAGGTAATATTCTTTGCAATGCGTTCTTTAATTGTAAAATTATGATTATTATTATTTCAATTTGATTGCGTTGCAAATCCAAAAGTAATCGCAGTCATATATCTTAAATAAATGTATCTAAAATAAATTATATATAAAATTATTATTATTTCGACATTTATAATTTTGATCGCAATTAGTGCTTCTTCTTGCTTGATTAATTAATTCTTGTTTCTATAATCCACTGATATATGTACCTTATAAATCATAATATGAATTATACAAAATTTTATGAATTTTAGTATATTACTGAGAATGTGCAAAATGAAAGCTCACTTTCTGTTCTGTTTCATTTTCTATATTTTTTTCCTTATGATTCTCGAGAAAAATTATTACGAAGATAAACAGTTATTTCTATATGCCTAAATTTGTTTTATATTCGACAGGAATTTCAATTCATATTTTACGTTGAAAAGCTTCTATTATCAAAATTGTGCATTAGATGAAGATATCAAGTTTACGTTAAGTTATTAGCTACTAAAGAACGAACGGTAGCTTCCACTAATGACTGAATCATGTCCTCGAAAGTTTCACTTCTTGTCGCTAGAAAGTAATCATGCAGGCTATGCTTTAACCAAATTTATAAGAAAGAGATTAATGAAGATCATCAATTTGCTAATGTTTCAGGAATAGATCGAAAAATCGTTAACCGTTAACAATCGGAACCAATGCACTTTTCATGCATTTTTCTCACGTGGGTCGAGTCGGTCGAAACAGTTGACGTTTATATGCGTCTTTGTAATTTTGCGAGATGTTAAGAGCTATATTTACGGCTACACGATAACAATAGCAACATGTTCGACGTATTTAATCAAGTGACTGTGCTCGTACGCTTACGCTTTAACGGATCGTCTCGTAATCGTCACGCGTGCGATTAACGCGCGTTACCGAGTGAACAAAGGACATACTTTCTCTTGCAGATATTTCTCTCGTCGTCGTTTAACTGCAGCTCTCTGCCTTTAGTTCATTTCGATTATAATTTTCTCAATAGATACTAAAATTACAAAAATATAAAAAGATATAAAATGATATGGTAAAAAAAAGAAAACATGGCTTATTTATTATAACTCATAACTTAAAAATTGTCATATTTAGTTAATTGCAAAATAAAATAGAAGATATAAAGAAAGAAGAAAAAATATACTTTTATTTTTTGACAATCATCAAAATTGCATTTCAAAATTAATATTATAAAAATATTAAAAAATTTCATTGCCTGCGTTTAGCAGGAAAAATAGTTTTGCAACTGTTGTAAAATTCATTAATAATCGAATGCTATTTAGATTCAGTAAAGAACTAAAAACAAGAATCATATTAAAAAATTTTACAATAGTTGCGAAGCTTTTTTTTTTTACTAATAATTCAAAATACTAAAACTCATTTTTTTGAAAATTATGTTATTTTAATTAGATCATTATTGTAGCGAATGAGTAATATACACTGGGAGGAAAATGTACTAAATTTTAATGAATATTTGTTCGAATAGCGTCAGTTGAATATTTACTAAATGTAAACATATATCTATTTGGTACAAGAACCATTAATTTGATTTACTTATTATTATATTTTATTTAAAATACTAATATAACATTTATTTACGGAATATTTATTTTCCATATTTAAATAAATGTTATATTAGTATTTAAAATATTATTATTTAAACAATTATTTATTAAAATTTAGTGTATTTTTCATTTTATATATAGCTAAGATGAGTCAATATATATTTCTCATTTCGTTTTTCTGTAACCAATTAATTTATTTAAAAAATGTCGAAATACACAAGTTAATTTTTGTTTTAAATGAATGTATGTATAATATATTGTAATAAATTCAATTATACTGCTTCAACTTCTCAATTAAAGTCAACTAGCTTTTGCTGGAATTCTTTAATTCTTTTACAATTGTGTTTTGTTTTTAATTTGAGTATTTTTCGAAAAATTGCAATTAAAAAACTTAATTAAAGTATTATATATTTAATTAAATACTTAATTAAAATTTGGAAGATAGTTTAAAACTTTACTTTTGAAAATGTTCGAAATGTTCTCCATACAATTAGTTCTCTATACAATTTTGAAGCCACTGTTCGAAAATATTACAGACTTTTTGGAACATTTCCTGCGTTCTGCTGCACTATCTTTTTATGTAGATCTTGTATGGAATTTAATGTCGTGGAATAAATTTTACTTTTCAAATGTCTCCAAAGAAAGAAATTTAATGGCATAAGATTAGATAACTTTGCAGACCATTCAGTGCGGATCCATTTTTATTTTTTATATCTAATAGCGAAACGGTTAAAAGTACTAATACGCATTTGATGTATATTAAAACTATTGAACATAAATGGATTATTAATATAATGCTTGTAAATAAAGATGTATATTTTATATTAAAAAAAAATGGAGTTTTCGATTTTTGATTCCTATAATAACGAATTGATGGTTGGATGCATTTAATATGCATTGATGCGCATTATATTATATTAAAACTGTTGAACATAAATGGACTATTAATTTAATGCAAATAAATACAAATAAAGATA
>Ga0157364_1009280_pt1 | contig 10191 bp, 3 predicted proteins | sample AttsexASBM2_FD_111476 | JGI IMG/M metagenome (GOLD analysis project Ga0157364, IMG submission 111476) | Fungus gardens microbial communities from leaf cutter ant in Ribeirão Preto, State of São Paulo, Brazil - Atta sexdens ASBM2 | ecosystem: Host-associated > Fungi > Mycelium > Unclassified ... | reverse complement strand
ATATATATATATATATATATATATATATATATATATATATATAATGTGTATGACATATTATAATACACGATTAAGAACAATTTTAGAGTTGGACGTCTTATTAAATTTTCACGTTTTTTTTTTCTCTAAGAAGAAAGTTCAAAGAAAAGAATATTTTTAGTTTTTATTATTGACAAATGATGGAATGGAGTTTTTTTTTATAAACGTGTGTTTTTAATTTATGTAATTGGTAATCAAATAAAGGCACCTCTTCTTTATTTAAATACATATCTTTCTCCTGCCTTTAAAATTATAGGAATAGTATTCATCAGACTTCGCTCTTTAAATATTAAAAACATAGTTCTAAAGACATAGATTGAGTTAAATGTCGTTAGAAATGTCAGTGCAAAAAGTTGAATACATAAAAAACAAGAACTCTTCACTTTAAGAATTATTTATTTTATATAAAATGCAAAAAGTTCAATACACAAAGAACAAGAAGATTTCTTTACTGAAAGCATTATTTATTTTGTATAATGTAAAAATAATAGATTTAGATTTTTATGTTAGATTATAACCTTCGATTATAATCTTCTTACTTAATGAATTTCGGTTAGTCGAAGTACTCCACATATTAAATGTTCGATCGGGCTTATTGAAACCTGCTATCCTGGCGAAGGATCGCCGGCATTAATTGCCGAAAGTTTCACTCGAACGGCTAGGTTTCTGCTCTTTGGCTTTGCACCCGGCCGTGACGCGCAAAAGCTCTCCGCAAACTTATTCACCTGGAGATTGTTCGTCGAGGATAATGGTTCAAAGTGGGTTCGGCCCAAAGTTGCACGATGCTACAGCGAGTTCGACGCTATGAATCTGGGTTGGCGCGCCAACCACCTAGCTTGTGTTAAAGAGCACATCGTCTCGCTAAAACTCTGATTAAAGAAAGTAACGAACTTCTCTGACGCTTACGAAATATACACTTGTCGAACAATCTTTTTTTAATCATTTCGCACTCGGTTTTTTAATTAACATAAATCAAACGTATTTTTTGTTTTAATATATGTATAAATAATAATTGATATAATAATAAGGTGGCTTACTACTTATTAAAAAATTACATAATTTTTTGTCGAAATATAAATAAGTAAGAAAATATAAATTTAAATTAAATATAAATATACGAAATATAAATTATACATAATTAATTAATCAAAATATTTTGATATACAATGAAAAATCTTAATACAGCAAAATCTTATTGTTCAGCTAATTTTATATAAATTAGTTAATTTAGAAATTAAATTTTTATTAACAGAATTATTATTAAACCTAAATCGTAGATAAAAATAATTGTCGTTCTTTTATTAATGATGAAATTTAATTATCTGACTGCTGCATTTTGAATAACGCAGGAAATGTGACTCGGATCGCACAAGCCATATACCCAACACGAAGTGTGAAGTAAATAACACAAATTTAAATTACACTACGCCATGCTGTTGTAAAGTACGTAATAAATATTTATAAAAATATGCAGGTTTTTAATATTACACTTTGACAAAGCTTTTTTAACGATATAGGTGAAAGTAAAATGATATGTACAAAACATATTTGCTTTAAAATACGTAAAATATATATGATATAATATGTTTAACATCATTCATGCAGTGATTCACACTAATAACGATTTAGCTTTAATCATAGCCAAAATATTCGCAAAATATTTTGCAAAAATATTAATTTAATTTTACAAAAACATTTTCTATACATAATATATCGTAACATCCATTCAAATTTACTTTCAGCTATATACTTCATTTTCATTATTGTTACTTTGATCTAATTAGATGCAACGAAAGGATTGCACAAGCTAGTAATAAGGATTGCGGCTTCGCCGTGTCGTCGCGCTATAATGAAACCCAATCTAGTCATTTGCAACGAAAAAAAAGACCAGCCGAGCTTCCCATTTGCTGTAAAGCTCGGTCCAGCTGCTGCATAATAAATGGTCGATTTTAGTTTGTCTCGTTTTACGCGCCTACCCGATGCGCGAGAATAGCGCCAGGGGACACTGACTAATGGTCGATTTCGTGCAAACTAAGCTCACGGCAAAAGTTAAGTTGGAAGCAAATAATTTATCAGGCAAGACATCACGGACCTTGTTTGCAGTGGTTATTTATTACGATCGCTACAACACAAATCACTGCACGTCTTGCCACCGGTAAGACGACTGACTGGAAGGAAATAGCAACAGGAAGAGAGCTTTCACCATGCTGAAGAGTAACGAAATGTAATGGTTCGAATGAGAATTGCCTATAAATTGGATGATTTCTTCGGCTATGTTCTAAAATAGAATTTAATTAACATAATTTTATTTGTATAATTTTATTTGTATAATTCTTGATTCGATTAACTTTTAGTTAATATAACTTTTCTTTTATTAAATTAAAATAATGATGGCAATAAAAATGTAATTATTAAATTTTCATTACATGATTATTTATTTCCTAGATGACTGATAGTGAATTATAAATTTTTCTCCCGAGGCTACAGTTACAGTTGCCCTGTATATTTTTTTTATTTATTAGTAACTTATTTCTTACTAATGATTTTTTTACTCACTAATAACTTATTTCTTTTGAATTATTTACATAGATAATTATCGCCAATATAATTACTGATTTCTTTCGGTTAAATAATCACAAACGCAATTTGAAATATTTTATTCAACTATTTCGATAATGGCTTTGATAGAAAACACTTAGAGTAATGAAGTGCAAGAAGGCGAGGAATCATATATAACACGGACCAATGGAACTATATGTAACGGGCGGAAATCGGAAAATGATCAACGCGTTATCAACCACCTTCCACTTTCGAGATGTACGTCATTGCTATTATTTATATATACGAATCTCTGCTACGAAATATATTCACATTTTATTTCTTCGATATAGAGTTATACATAGTGAGCAGATGAAAAGTGTTTTATTACTCCAATTTATTTTTACATAACAAATGTTCAAAATTAATTTCCATTTTAATAAAAAAAAATATGCAGAAAGCTACAGTTGTAGCCTCGGGAGAAAAATTTGTAATTTACAATCAGTCAATATTTTATCAATTGCGTATTGCAATTCAACAAATTAAATAAATTGTCAAATAAACATAGAGAAATATAGCCATCCCTCTTACAGAAATATTTTTAAACAAATGAGAGAATTAGCTGTGGGTGTTAAAACTTTAAATAAAAAGTGCTTCCTGTCAAAGTGCAATTTATTACGGATTCCCGATCGAGATATCGCTAATTCCAAAGAAATCCAAGTTGCGACAAAGCTTCGACAAACCGGACAGCAACGCGGCTTTTGAGAGCCACTAGGCTCTCCACTAAGCTCCTCTGTTCTTCAGTGCCATGCCAACTCAGCACTCTTCAACTTGTATTTCAAGGGCCAACTTGAGTTTCACTCAAACACTGGTTAATAAAGGGTTTTAGACGCGTTACCACAGATTTCGACAGCATCTCGATTTTCCCACTCAGACGTTAAATATTTCCAGCAACTCATATAATAAAAAAGTTTTCAAAAACTTACTTGGATTTATGTTTCATCGTTACATTTTAATGGGATGAACAAATAGTATCAAAGAAAAACACGAAATTCAATAAAATTATTATTATTACATATGCATTTAAAACTGTTTCTCTTTAGATTATTTTGAATGATTAAATGATGAATTACAATATTAAAAACTTGTATTTGTGAAAATACTTGAAAATGCTATTTAGATTGCAATTCTTTTACAACAAAAATTCTAATAATTTGACTAAAGATTATTTTTAAAAATACAGAGTGTATGAATTTTCCATATAAGCTTTGATAGTAGATCTACAAGTCAAAATATGAAAAAAATATTATATTAATGTAGGTCTTTAAATATTTTTTTTAAAAAGTTATAACAAAAATTTTAAATGTGTAAAAAGAACAATTTTACCTAAATTTGCATCTTAAACTGCCGTCCACTCGTATCAATACAAGCAATGACATCAATATAATTTTGAATTTATTACTTTTTTTATGATGATAAAGAAAATAAAATGTAATTGAAATTCTTCCTTTTTAGGAAGAATTTCAATTACATTTTAAATTGCTCATGTCAATACAAATTCGATGTAATTTTAAATTTATCACCTTTTTTGCAAGGAGATAGCGAAAATCTTCCTTTTTAAGTAGAAAAAAAGATGATAAATTCAAAATTACATTCAGTCATGCTTGTATTAACATAGGCAATTTGAAATGTAAATTTAAATAAAATTGTTGTTTCTTTACGTTTTATATTGTTATTACAACTTTTTAATAAAGCATTTAAAGACCTACATTTGTATTATACAGGTATACAATTTTTTTTTTCTTATTTTCACTTATGGAACATAGTGTCAAAGTATAGAAAAAAATTCATGAATATCCTGTATATGTATGCTTTATCTTCCTATAACAAAGATTTACTGAACATCGTGATGTTAAAAAATAATAAAGAAACTGTAATTAAGCTACATTAATTAAACGAAGCATGTAACGGAACTACAAGAGAATAATAAAGAGTATATAGAGAGAGAGAAGCAGCTGGTAATTTGAAGTTTATATAAGCTAAATCTTTTTTGCTCAAATTAATAAAATATGTTTATTTGTTTATTAATAAAATTTGTTTCCATTAATATGTTACTATAATTAAGAATGTTTCTTGTTTATAATATAAATAATAATATCAAAGTTAATTTCAAGAGAGACAACAAAATACTTTTTAGTTATTTATTGAGATCTACAGTTAATAAAATAATATAAAATCAGATATAATATCTATGTATACACATATAATCCGCAGTTTCAACAAATTATCTATGAACTTTTAATAATCTGTACTAAAAAGAACATAAAAAATATTTAACAAATTAAAACAACCGATATTAGCTTTTGTAATCGATAGCTTTTCTATAAAGCGGATCAGCAATCGAGTTCGAGAATAAAATTTTAAATATTTTGTCTCGCGACACACTATCGTTCAACGTACTGAAATATTTCAAAGGCTACGTTATACCAGATTTCACTGTTTGATTGAAAAATTGAAGTAGTTTTCTAACAGAATGTTCAATTACAAGGACGAACACGAAAAACCATAATTTGTGCTGTCACCCGTCGTGCAATGCAACAGTTACTGCAGCCGTAACAACGTTATTGAAACAATATATTTTTCGAGCCAATCCGTTGCCCCGAAAAATCACGCCTCTGTTCACCTCGAATAATCGGTTGCTCGTGAAAGACAAAGAGAATAACGTTTGACACATGGCATTCATCTCTTCTGCAACAGAGAAGCCAATGTGGCGAACCGTCGTCGTTTTGCTTGTGTCGCCAATAGATTAATCGCTATATAAACCGTTGTCTAAATCAACTTTTCATCTGTTACGAAACTCTTATGTGCTTTGAAATAAAAACTGAAATTAAAAATAGAATATTTTTATTTTAATCTCAAACAGTAAAATACAAGATATTAAACGTAATGAGGAAATATATAAGTAAAAAATAATCAGCCTTTCTTTTCTTTTCTCTATTTCCTTTGAATAATTTTACATAATTTATAAGTATAATTTATGTAACAATCGTATAAAAAAAAATTTTAAAGAAATATAGTAGCTATGCAGACATCTGCGGAAGTATAATTAGTAATTAGTATTTCTTGACACAATTTCATTATCTATTATAAATAGTTATTATTTTTATAATTTATAATTTGCCAATAAACTTTTTTATCATAATATAGAAACCATTTCGATATTATATTTATCTCCATATCGCAATTACTCTAATTGACCCCAATTAATTATCCCTGCAGCAACTGTTCATTCGCGAGGTACTCGTGCTATGCTTTAATTTGCGTCACCTGATCTGACAGACAATATGATACTGCAAAACAACACCGCTCATAAATACGATGTACTTTTTCGAATCAACGAATATTGCATCGCGTTCATGTTTACAATCCAACGATTCCGCGCATGAAAACAGCAGCGCGAATAATCTCAATTGACATACAAGATTATATACATGTGAGTTCGATTTACATGTTGGTATAATTCTGGATTACTCGATTAATCTTTCAGTATATTTTCGCGGATTCTCTTATCAATTCAACATTCCATAAAACCTTCTAAAAAACATTCTATAAAATTGGCCATTAGTTCGTTCCTAGAACTTAATTATGTTTTCCATCCATCAACGATCAAGAGACAATCATGTCAAGAATCATGTGAGAACGATCCCGAAATGCATCCAATTGACTTTTTAATCGAGCGTCCAAGCGGTTTCATTCGAGGCAGAGACAGACGACGAAACGGCCAACGACGATTCATAGCGAATCAAAATTCCTGCTGGCACAGCGACAATTTCATGCAGCATAGACTATTAGATGGAGAGATGCATCTGCATAGACGGCAATACATATATAACGCGTCAGCGGTGTACCGGACGATGGAATTACCAGGACTGACGGAGCGCATACCGGAATAATAATTCACACAATGCGGAAAAAACGCACCTGTGTTCCCGCGTGCGATTTGCAATTCGGATTGTACGCTCGCGTACACGCAAACCGAAAAATTTAAACGATCTCTCTTTAATCTTAATTCTAATCGAAAATGATATTATATTTTTTAAATAATCATCAACTAAACTTGAAACTCTTTTATAATATTTTCTTTGAATAATATTGAATAATCATTATACATGAATTAATTAGGATGTTATTCATATTTGGAAAGAACAGTAATTTTGTTAAGTATTTAAAAATTTAGCCAAATACAGGACATAAAAATAATAATAAATAAGTAATATAAAAGGGCTACGAACTAGAAGTTGGAAGTTTTGTACTGATTTTTTTTATAAACAATCAAAATTAAGTATAAATAACATTTAATAAATATTTCGAGCCTAATCGGGTCATTCTCAATGTTAGATAATTTAAGTTATACTACTGATAACGAATAATGCAATAATAAATTATAATAGTCGCATTTTAATAAATTTAAATAACACAATAATATATAAAAATAAATTGTGTTAGATTATCAAAATAATTATGCAGAGTGCTCAAACTAGTTGCTAGAATGTCAAAATGCTTTTTGCAGCACGCTGTTAAATTTATAATATGAAATTATACCTAATTTGAGTTATTTTTAATAATTTCTACAGATTGTCATTGCTCTTACTTAATAATGTCATTAATTTCACAAAAACAATGGAGTTAAACAATTTAACTCAAGAAGATATATTAAATTGAGCAAATTTAGTTTATTTACTAAATGCATACTTAATATAAACAATATTTAGATACTAAAAGTTTAGGAAATTGATTACAGAAATGGATCAATTTACATTTTGATAAAAAAATGACAAAATGTTACTTAACTCAAGGGATTAAGTACTATTACTCTTTTGATATCTAATAGTGCATTGTTCATTATATTTGAATGTTCTGTATAATCAATAATTTTGATAGTCCAACAAAATTATTTTCAGATCTACGTCTAGCTAAATTTTAAGATATTTTAGCAAAATTGTCCCTGTTTCTGTCCCTGTTTCAATTTAAACATTATTAAACTTTTATTTAATTTGTTTAAGAAAACTGTGCATATCTTTATTCAGCTAACAAAAATATTTTAATCTGACTCAATTCTGAATTTGAGCACATATTTCGTCTCAAATCTGAATAGAACTAATTTTAAATGAAAAACATCGAAAGGTCAGATTGTCGATCGATAATGATTACGACAGAAAATAAGGAAATAAGCAATGCGGTAATTATGTGAACAATAATAACTTCATTGTTTCGTTCCGTCGTACAATCCACTTTTCCCAGCGACAAAGTTTCTTCATTAATATCAGAAAATTGAAAATTTAATTCTAATTCTTGTTTCTCGCTAAACGTACAGTAATGTATGTCACAACTTGCAGCGTGGAATGGATTGTGTGCGATGAAAAATAATAATATTTAAAAGGAAAGAAGATCTTGCGGTTAATCTGCATATAACAGAAAGCAACGCATTTAATAGGAGATAATTCCGTTATGCAAACGGCTTTCACAGCTATTCGATGCGAATGTGCGTAGAGTGCTAGAGCGTTGCTCGGCAAGTGGTTTTACCCGAGAGCTCGCCTAAAGCGGTTTATACTTCATCCTCCACAATTTGCGCGACAGAGCTGCTGTCGGATGAGCATGTTGACGATATATAGATTAGTTGGAGGCGCATCATGCAAAATCGAACCTGTTCGCACTTTGAGCGTGTCGACAGGGCATACAAATCGTCAGGAAGTCGACGATGATTATCGTCATCGTGCGTAGTGCGATATCCGTCACCGCAATTTTTTTTATATAAGAATCTGACGACATTGTTAACCGGAACACACTTTTCGCAGATATCTCTCCTCATAAGTCTTCTTCAACTTAAGAAAAAAATTATAATAAAGAATTTTCCAGCAAAATTTCTTTTTACGAAGAAGAAAGAAAAGTTACAAATTTTTTTATCATATTTGTTAATTCTCTATTTCATTTACTTTTTTTACATTTTTCATTGTAACCTAAAGTTTCTTTACAGTTTAGCAAGGTTTAAAAGTTAAGACTAGATATATAAGTAACGATGACTAAATCGAATGTAGAGAGAATTAAGAAGAAAAATAAGACGATTAGTTAAATCCTCGTTAAAGAGAAATCGACGCACAGATTGGCCGAAAAGTACGCTCGCCAGCATTTTGACCCACTAATCCAGTTACCTTCTATCCTCACGTACAGTACGTGAGTTGCACTTGCCGAGGATACGTGAGGGAAGTCTGTCGACACGCGAGTCTACGGAGAATGACGGAAGGACGAAAAAGAAAAAGCAGATGATTGAGAGCTTCGAAATACAGAGAAGTCGAATACATCATACACGGCTTTTAATGCTGTTGCGAGACGCGATATTCCGCTCGCAATCCCAAGCGTCGGGAGAATACACCGAAAGCATTGTGCAGTTTATTTAATTGTTCCGCCATTCTGTATAGCACGAAGTCTTCATATAACACGAATTCATGCCAAATGGCTGCTGTCTCGGTAACTACCACAGCAGCGCCAAGTATAAAAGTACAATAAAAACGTGCCAACGGAAGAAGAAAATCCTGTAAATCTGAGAAAAGGATAAAACACTTCGTATTCTTCAATGTGTATAATTGAAATGTTATATAAAGCACATGTTTAACAACTTTTATGCATTTTAACAACTCGTATGCGATTATTTTTATTTACATTGCAAAGTATACTTTTAAATAAATCTTCCTTGTTTTAATTCTTCGTGAGGTCTTGAATTTAAGTTACACTATTTTCTACAGAAACAGTTTAAAGGATCAGAATTTTCGATACGAATTATTATTTTTCACAAATAAACTCATACTATAATTTCTCGCAGACTATTAGTTAAATAGTTTTATCAGCAGCATAAAAAATATCACTACAATTATTATTAATCGATGATATAAAATCGTATCACACCGTATAAACACCGTGAAGTTACATAAGTTCCTCGTATGAAATAAGATAAATTTATTCGCGAAAATAGGGCAAAAACGAGTAAGGAATATTTTCCAAGAGGAAACTTGCGAATTGACAGTCTCCTAATCGGTATGTTCATTTATACGTAATTCAACAGAAAAAGGAAAGAAAAAAGGATTGCTAATGAACTGCGGTGCAATTTATTTAATCATCGCGTTCTTCGCAGAAAATTCTCATCCGAGCATGCCCACGAGCGCACCCATTGCGTTTCCCGGTCATCCCGACTACGTTTGCCTTCCCCTTTCTTTTTTTTTCTTTTTTTTTTTACCGTCAAAGTGATCCATGTAATTGCGCTCTTTTGCATCGAAGCCACGATGACAAGCCCGTTTTATCGTGAATATCGAAAAGTGCGCGTCGATCGACGAAAGTGCCGCGCGGGGAATACGGCACGCTAGAGACGATGCCCTTAAAAGCTTTCACGAAATTGATGCGCAGACAACACACACACACACACACACACACGCGCGCGCGCGCGCGCGCGCGCGTAGATGCACAATACACATACATACGCACACTAGCATAAATGTCACCTGCCTTTTTCTTTCGCACAGTCGAAGTGACGGAAACAATTTTCTAAATTCTTAATAAATTTTT
>Ga0157364_1009279_pt1 | contig 10191 bp, 19 predicted proteins | sample AttsexASBM2_FD_111476 | JGI IMG/M metagenome (GOLD analysis project Ga0157364, IMG submission 111476) | Fungus gardens microbial communities from leaf cutter ant in Ribeirão Preto, State of São Paulo, Brazil - Atta sexdens ASBM2 | ecosystem: Host-associated > Fungi > Mycelium > Unclassified ... | reverse complement strand
TAATGGCCGGTCCGGGGAAGTTGGCCAACTGAAGGTATTCCGGGTTTAGCCCGGAGCCGCGCCGGTGATCTGTGCGGCCGGTGCACTTAATGGCCGGTCCGGGGAAGTTGGCCAACTGAAGGTATTCCGGGTTTAGCCCGGAGCCGCGCCGGTGATCTGTGCGGCCAGTGCGCTTAATGGCCGGTTCGGGAAGTCTGCTAACTGAAGGTGTTCCTGATTAGCTTGGGGCTGCGCGGGTGATCTCTTCGGGCGGTGCTCGATGGCCTATTATTACCAGAAATTGATATAGTTATAGTTCTTGCCATTGCCATTCATTACCAAATTTTCTTGTTACTGCCGCTTTAGCATGGCTAGGATTAGAGTAGAATCGAGGAAACCAACCATCATATTTATGCGTACCATTGTATCTATTAGGTGGATCAATAGTTAATTTCCAAGTCCCTTTATAGTAGTTTAGATAGAGTGTTTCACCATCAACATCTTGTGTTTTAAAGTATTTCAATGAATAAACCCTGAATTAATATAGATTATTGTTCGGTTAGCATATCATAATTAAGTTGTTTATATGCCACTTTAGATATTATAATTAATTATATATTAACAATGGAAAGAGATAGAAGAAATGGTGAATTTAGTAATATCGTTAGTAACTTTCTTTTTTTACTTTTATTTTATTTTAATAAATAAATATAGTATGAAAATAAAATACCTTCTACTGTTTCTTTACATTGGGGCGTATATTTCATCCCCTTATATATTTAAAGTAATACACAAGATCTAATAAGAAGATTTATACACAACACCTCTATTCCATCTATCAAGCCAGTGTTTATCATATACATTGGCCAACTCTGTATTATCATAGATAACAAGCGCATTTTCACTATTATAGCGCTCAGCTGAAACTGTATAGTTAAAAGAACCCAACTCTACCGTTTTCCCATCAACGATGATAACTTTATCATGCTGTATTTTAAAATCACTATCAACTTTCAATGATATGCCATTATTAACAATATAGTTCATAGCAGCAATACTATTTTTAGCAGCATTCCCCTTTTCATCTACGACTATTTTTATGTCAACACCACGCTGATGAGCCTTTACTAGCTCTCTCATTATGTCAGGAGCAGTAAAGCTGTATGCCATCATATGAATACTTGACTGAGCCGAACCTATAGCCCTGAGAACGACAGATTTAGCGGTCCCTTCAGGAGAAAACCCAACATCAAGATGTGTGGCGTGAGCGCAAGAAGAAACCATAAATAAGAGAGGAATAAAGTATTTTTTCATTATAGAATATCCGAGGTTTTAATAATTCATTATATAAAATTAACAATAGGTTATAAAGTAATGAAAACATTTATTTCTTCCGCTACTGCTTTTTATATTTTAGCACCTGGAGAGAAGCTTTCCAGGGGAAAGATGAATCCAGACATATCTAGAATGTATGTAATTTATCAAGATAACTTAATTTGGACATACAGATATAAGTGGATTAACGGTTGGGAAAAGCCAACAGATGATGTATTCTCTACAGAAAACGATGCATTGAATAGCGCGTATGACCACTTTTTATTATCGAAGATACAATAGTAAAGATTAATAAAGACAAATAAAGATAGGCTAAGGAGAATTATATGGACTATGTATCACCTAGAGTTACAAGATCTCTAAGCAAAAAAGTTAGAATTGAGGTAGAAGGAATAGAAGTAGGTAAAATTTCGTTAGGGGATTATACCCGTATTGTTGGAAGGCATAAGTACAACACTCGCCATCACCTTAGAGACTCTTTCAATCATATCAGTAGATTTATATCGATATTTGGCCGTTTTATCCAAACCGTAAGTACCCTAATAGTCGTTACCGTTCTTGGTTTATTTGGATATAACTACTGTAATAAAAGTTCTTCCATAGATTTAAACCAATTCATTACCGATCCTACTAACAGTGAAGTGCTTACTGCTCTTTCAGCGGTTGTGACATGCTCTGTAGTCGCAGCATTACTGTTTACCCTCGCTAAGGTGTACTTAGATACTAAAAAGCACTACGTAAGTGTAGCCACTCAGGAAATTGAAAGAGAGATTAAAACAGCTATCAAATTCCCAACAGATAAACCACTAAAAATCATAATGGAGTAACTATGTATAATATATTTGAGAAATTATTAGATGCGCTTACTAGTTCGCTAATATCTATTTTTAAGGCAACAATATTTGGGGCATTAGCACTACCCGTAGGATGTTTTTGGGTATCTATCTTTATGTTAGGGATTAAGAAGATATCCATGCAGATGTTTATCGATAACATCCCTCTTTATCTAAATAACTTAATTGAATTAGATGTTATTCTTTCAGGATTAGTGTTTATGTATTACCTATTAAATATAGGGGCCAAAAAAGGGCGGCTTAATCGTTCAAGTTTAAAAAATACTGGTTATGGAATAGGGAAGGCTTAACGTACCCCCCCTGTTAGGGGGGCGTAAATTATAATGATTGATTATATAAATCATCCATACTATTAATATCAGCGTCTAAACAAAAAACTTTCTCTTTATCAATGATTTCTGTTCGCCTAAAGCAATTTATAACATATTCAAATAACTCCACGTCTTCAATATCAAAAGGCGTCATTACTACAAATATTAACCTTCCGTCTATTTTTTTATCCTGCCTAACTAAATTGCTACCAAGCTTACAGTAGTCTTTCCATTGCTGAACATGATCGTATATAACTAAACTATCTTGAGATTTTTTAATTTCAATTGGTTTAAAACTATCGCTATCGAAAACATTAAAATCATCGTTTAAGCTAAATTGAATTGGAGCCTCTAGTGAGCGGGATAGTCCAGCTGCTAGCAACGATTTACCACTTCCGGTTTTTCCTGTAATAATAATATGACCTCTTGATGCTGAAATTATTGATATAATTGCATCAAACTTATCTTTACCCAAGTGATTATGAATATAATTATCTATCTCGTTTTTTTTAAACATATGTCCCCCTATTAAAATCCGAGTGCTAAGCTGATTATTGAACCGGGTGAGAGTTTTCTTTGTACTATTGAAATTAGTTTGAAATTCAATGTTAAAGCACTCTCTTTAGTAAGTAGTAAGCTGAGCTTATCAATTTCAATATTCAATTTAATATCATCAGAATGCTGATTATGAATTTTTTTGATAGATATACAGCCATCTTTTATCAAGTTATTTTTTTTGAATTCGTTCTTTTGAAAATAAGATAGGCATCTATTTAATGAATGTATTTGATCTAAGTCTAAAGAAAAACACATAGTATTAATTTTTATTATTAACTCGGCCGTAGGAGGTATGGTTTTATTTCCATCTGATAGTATTTTACTCATATCATTGCCGTTAATAATAAACGTGAATTCAATTCCCTCTATTTTAAAATATTGTTCGTGGTCTTCTACAATAGGTATTTCCAGAGAGGATGCATAATCTATCCGGTCCGTATATTTTGGGAAAAAATGTCCTAGACATACAGAATATAAGTTAAAGATATCCTGCTGACTCAAATTATCGTAGTTAATTTCATTTATTAAATCATCAATCAACCGTGCAGAAATTGGTCTAAAACTGTCATCTTTTGTTCTCTCCGTTGCTCCCTTTTTCAAAAACATGATCTCACTTCCAGATAATGTTATTGGAGCAGAATAACTAATCCTATGAAACATGGATGTAAGCGCCTGGCGGGGGTTATCAAGAAGGAAATGATAGTCATGTTCGATACCGTTTGAGTCGAGCAGCGCATCTATAGCCAATGAGATTAAGCTATTAACTGACATTTGTTTGAGTTCTGCTAGGCGATGGAGATCCTTCAATCTGTCACCTTTTAATCTTAGAGAGAATGGGTTACTCATACTACCCTCGCGAAAAGTGATATCACTACATTTGTTATTTGCTTGTATAGTAATCTAATATCACTTAAATTCGCAATCTTCTTTTTCAATATGGGGGCACAGAGCATGGCAAAGATACAATGCAGAAATATAGATGAAGACGTGTATGAGGCGGTTGTTAATGAGGCGCGGCGACAAGAGAGGACGTTAGAAGGACACATTCGATTCTTACTCAAAGACTGGTATGACAACAATTCAGAAGGCTTTAGACCCCCAAAAGACGATGAGCAGTTTGGATGGCTACCTAAATGGATAATCAATGAGTTAAGAATATCTGCTGAAAAGGGATTTAGAAGCCCTCAACACGAAATAATTAGACGTTTGACCACATCATTTAATGAAGAAAATATTTATGATCCTGCTATGTTGAGCCAAGAGGAATTGCTGAAGAAAAATCTTGTATCGTAATCTAGTAATAAATAAAAACCCCATAAAGGGGTTTTTGTTTAGTGGATAAATGAGAAATCAGAACGACTAATATCCTCATGCTTTTTATAACGAATTAAATGTATTCTCGCATCAAGAAACATTTTATTAAAAATAATATCACGCCATACTCTATTTTCTAAATCATGGGTGCTATCATCTAGTTCTATAGCGCACATAACGTTAAATTTACTATCTAAGATAACAAAATCACAGTGCCACCTAGCAGCTTTCATAAGTAAGTTGTATTTTGTGAGTTTGTTTTTAATAGAAGGATGCATGTCAATTATATCGATTAAACGAACCTGGCACATAATTTTGTAATCATTACCTATGACTAACTCTAAATGTGAATAAAAATCTCGCTCTCTTGCAGTCATAAAATTCTTTTTAGTATACAGTTCTTTGTTAGGGTTATTAGTAATATGCTCTGCAAGGGCCTGATTTGTTGGGTTTATTGGAGTCGATTCAATATTTTTTTCATCTTTGTTGTTGTTGTTATTGTTGTTGTTGATTGATGATATTTCACCAATGGTATTTTTAGATTGCAAGTAAGGAGTGACCTTTTCTGCCTTCCTTTTTTTATCATTATAACTGTTATTGAGCTTATTATTTTTAGTTGTAGAATTTTTCTTTGTAGGTAGGCTTAGAATGTGGCTTATAAGTCCAAATGCGATAAAAAAAATTATTGTATATAGAATGAATGACATTTTCACTACTTTGTGGTTTAAGAATATGTATGGAAATGATATCATTTCCATAAAATTTATCCATAAAAAAACCCCAGAATTGGGGTTTGCGTAATAGGTCAATTTGCACTAATTACTTTAGTACATTGAGAATCTTATCAAATAAAAATTCCGAATAACAAAGGTGTACACCATGACCAATTAAATTTATAGTTTCACTTGAGTTCAAAGTTGCTAACAATTCAGAATGTCCTTCGTGTTCTTGATGATTTATTTGTATTTTAGCAATACAATCAGTGTTGATTATTTTATTTTTTATCTTTATCCATTTACCATGTATGGTAAAGCCGTAATCATCACCACAAAATCTATTATAGATATAAAGAATATCTTCATTAGACAGTTTTTTAGGGTTGTTATGTATAAATGATCTCAATTCTATACAACCATAATTCATAAAAATATCTCTATCTGAATACCTTGCATTCCTATTTCTTTCTATTGCTATTATTATTTCATTTATGGCTGTATTGATGCTGCTATTTTCCATTTTGATAGTCCTATGAACTTTATTGGGTAAGTTTTGATTATTACGATAACTGATACTTACCCGACTATATATTAATTCATCAGTCGGGTAGTAAATTATTCATTACCTAGATTATAATGGGATTGTTTGTTTTCTTCCATTACAATTAACATTTAATATTTTTATTCTTTTATGCTTCATCATAAACCCTCTAAGATTCATAGAAGAATTCTCAGTTTCATAACTTTCTATTGTACAGCTATTTTTTAATCCATTCAAAAGTGCTATTTGTTTAGTGGCGTATTCTTTCTCTGGGCTCATAAAAATAAAGTAAACGATACTAAATATCGAAGCGCACACTCCACAGCCCATAATGATAAATGGATTTTTAAATCTACTCACAAATAGTATTATTACACCAATTGCTGCCACAGTTAATAACCCAATGACGTATATGGTTAATACCGTATTGTAAGAGTTTATTATTGAAATATTATCCTCTATGATTTGTTGAAATGTAATCATTATTTATTATCTCCATTTAATAATCCCATTGAATACTCGTAATCTGAAGTGGAAATATTCTTTATTACGCCATTGCAGTTTAATTTGTTAGTATTGGAAGAGAAATAGCCATGATATATGTTTTCTTCTAGCAATTTACATTTGGATAGTGCTCTTGCATCCTCTATTTGCTGTGGTGTAGGATCACCTAAGCTATCAACTATTTCATTCCCAAAAAATAGAGCTATACCAGCTAATATTATGAGTGCTCCAAGTGGGAGTTCATCAAATAACATTATTATACCCAAGGATATTACTATAATACCTACAACGTGAAATGTATCCATTTTTTTTATTCCTCTATTTTTCAAATATAAGAAAAATGACTAATTGTCTTATTCGATGTTTTTTATTTAAATTATTTACCTTTCAATTTTTCCATTAAGGTATCATATTCACTAACAGGAATATTTCTAATCACGCCGTCACAATCAAGTTTATTGGTGTTACTTTGAAAAAATCCATTGTTAATGTTCTCTTCAATGAGCTTGCATGATGCGATTTTTTTAGCTTCAACAAGTTTTACTTTATTGTCCTTATCCATCATAGCTTGTTGTGTTGGAACAGTGAGTGAATACATTCCTACAAGCACTGGTATTAATGATCCTAACCTCAAGAATGGAACTTCTACTTTAATTAAAGCGTATAATCCTACTAAGATGCCAAACACTCCAATAATATAATATGTCATTACACTAATCCTCTTTAAAGTTAATCCAATATAGGTATTTCTTAATCATCTAGCTTAATTATTAAATTGTCACAATTAGAGCAAACACCTATTATTCTAAACGAATCGCGCTAATTAATTATCGTAAAAATGAAGTCAGGAAAAAAGCAAAGACAAGAAATATCAGCGCCAAAAACAAACCGTTTTTGTTCTTAAATTCCGATAATTGATACATTCCAAAAATACAACCTAACGAGGCAAGGAACATAACTCCTAGAAACATAATATTATCCTTTCTAAAGTAAGATATTCTTAATGTAAATAGTCACCAGGTATAAAATTTGCTACCATTAAATCACCTAATAACTTTTTCATTCCATTATTTTTTTACGAGGATAGTCCAAGATAACAGACCCAATAAGCCGATCCATAACCCCAACAATCTAATAAGACGATTTTTACCGTTATTAATAATGTACAACCCTAAAAAAACAAGAACGCTGCCAATTATAAAAAGAATCATAACAGTTGCTTTCCTCGTAGAGTTAAATGAGTATCAGTATTCACCAAGCATAGAGCTGAAGTCTGCCATGTAATCGCCTAAGAACTCTGTCAGTTCATTAGCCAGCTGCTCTATACCGTCTTGGGTAAAATTACATTGTACTTGTCTAATGATAAGCCACCATACAGGCTCGTTATCCTGCCCTCTACGGCGTTCTAACGCGATATGTAGATCAGCGTAGTGCCTTTGCTCATCGGCCTCATTTGACTCCTTAAAATCGCTCATAACGCGATAAAGCGAGGCGATGGTTTCCCATCCGTAAGTGATGTTCAAACCTTTTACAGTAAGGATCAGTGCCGCCAAAGGGTGCTTAATTTCCATAGCGCTATTACTGACTAATAACGCATTCTCTTTCGGGGTAGTGAATAGATTCCCGTTTATGAGTAACGTCATAGTGGTTTCAGCAATGGTAAAAGGGTATGCCCGGCTTTCAATGTCGGGTTGGTCAACCATCGCGGCAAATTCAATACGATCTTCAAACCGTGGGATATGGCCACATAGCGCTAAACCAAATAAATCAAATAACTCATGATTTAAAAAGTAGCCGACTGTTGCGGACTCTATAATATCCTTAATTTCCTGACGGCGAGTACGCGCTAATTTAACGTCATTCAATGCTTTGCTACAGCCTAAGAGAATAAACTCCTTCTCGCTGTCAGTTAAAGTTGCCGGTAGCCCTCTTTCCTCATAAAAATTATTATTAAAGATTACAATGAGGCTTTCTCTTGGATTGATTAATAGCGTTCTGAGTGAATGAATATCACCGGCGCTTTCAATATGTGCTTGAAGCACGTTATTAATATATTCGTTCACGGATATTGAATCTCTATCAGCGAGATCCTTAATCGCGTCTAACCGCTCCGGTGTGGTCCGCAGAGCGAAACTTGCTTTACTCATTACTACTCCCATTTACCCTGGCTGCTGCCGCAAGTGATATCAAACTAGTGATATCATGATATCATTTTTCATCGATTGCAAGTTTTTTCGTCTAATTCGTACCGGCCCTAGTCTTATTGCTATCGAGCTGGACAAAAAAGGTAAACCGTCCAACGGATAGGATAGCGCGAAAAGACTTGTTAACAGGTCACTATAGGATTATATTTAAGACCTATTAACCAGTCAGGAAATACCCATTATGGCAAATACGATCCTTACCGATACCAGCGCAAGCGTGAGCGAATTGAAGAAAAACCCGATGGCCACCGTGAACGCCGGTGATGGCTACCCCGTGGCGATCCTTAACCGTAACCAACCCGCTTTTTACTGTGTACCCGCTGAACTGTATGAAAGGATGCTTGAGGTCATGGATGATCAGGAGCTCGTTAAACTGGTTGCTGAGCGCCGTGAACAACCCTTGCATGATATCGATCTGGATAGCTATCTATGACATACACGGTCAAATTCAGAGCGGAAGCGCTCAGAGAGTGGCACAAGCTTGATAAGGCGGTACAACAACAATTTGCTAAGAAGCTTAAGAAGTGCATGGAAAATCCGCATATTCCCTCGGCAAAACTGCGCGGCTTAAAAGACTGCTACAAAATTAAACTACGCACTTCAGGGTTTCGCCTGGTCTATGAGGTGATTGACGAACAGCTGATAATCGCCGTGGTTGCAGTCGGCAAACGGGATCGTAGCGAGGTCTATCAGCTGGCTAGTAATAGACTGCGTTAACCTACTAGAGGTTTATCATTGTTATCTCAAAGGAGAAAATTATGACCGCAGTGTTAATTTTTGGGGCGCTTATTGCACTACCCTTTATTGGTTGGGGCGCGTTAAATGCAATACATGCTCATTATTACCGTATGGCCAAGAGTCAAGGGTTCGGTGAGGTCTATCTAACGTTGGTGAAACTGTCCGAGGCCAAAGATCCAACGATGCTTAGGAAAGCATATTACGAGGCACTAGGCAGTTCTAATCCTTTCACAAGCTGAGTCTTAACATTCAGCAATCTACAAACAACCCTGCTGTTTGCACTACAAGAAGGAGTACGATCAGAATATGATGAATGAATACTTTAAAGTTAAAACTGTTGCGGCCACACAAAACCTTAGTGACTTTGGTGTAAAGCTCGGAAATGATGGGAAATTGGTTCGTATCGATGGGAGCCGTATTAAATCTAACGCAGCATTTAAAGAGTGGCTTTGTAAGCTGAAGCCTGGCGAACGCTTACCAAGAGGACGCTTTTTTAAGAATAAACGCCCTGGAAAAGCTTTCATGGTTATGGATGAATTTGGCTCCATACTGACTAAGTGATAACTAACGCCGTGATATGACATCAAAAGAGAGATCATCATGACTGAAGAAAAACGCAGATTTAAAGCTATGTTAGAAGGTTTTCCCGATATCGCGGCGTATTGGGACCTGGACGCTATGAAGACAACGCTGAAATCATCTGAAGGCTTACCTTTAAGCAGTGGTGAGCTCATCTTAGTGGATTTTTTTCTGTCTATTTGGTTCGGCCGCACTGTGAATTTTGATTTTATCCGGGCCGCAGAAAGACTCAGTAACGATAACAAAATCCTCATTATGGATTGGTTTATGCACCCGTATTACCCTCGATAAGCTTACCCTTATTCTTCGCCCAGTTTAATGAGAGCTCAAGTGAGCGCCCTATTCTTTCACTCGGATCAGGGAGTGCCATGATCGCTTCATAAATGTCACAGGCTAGCGTGAGCTCCGAGGGCGATAATTCAGTTTGCGTGGTAAGTTCTCGCTAATAATTAAACATTCCAATGCTCTTGATTAGGAACCGAAAAGGCGCTATTGTATCAACATTGTATCAACGAAACCAATGTGGTGCTTTTCTATATCCTATATGTTGTTCAGCCT